>Ga0209370_1000918_pt1 | contig 30684 bp, 23 predicted proteins | sample AgamicAtPrz_FD_187164 | JGI IMG/M metagenome (GOLD analysis project Ga0209370, IMG submission 187164) | Agave microbial communities from Guanajuato, Mexico - At.P.rz (SPAdes) (version 2) | ecosystem: Host-associated > Plants > Phyllosphere > Phylloplane/Leaf | place: Guanajuato, Mexico... | reverse complement strand
TGGATGAAAACTCTGAACCTGCGCGCCCTGCTGCTGGCCGTTTTCCTCTGTGTTCCGGGTGCACCCGCCTGGAGCGCCATGCAAAGCCCGGTGGCGGATCTGCAATGGGCGGCGCCCGTGGACAAGAGCTTCAACCTCTACCGCATGCAGCCCGACCTGTACCGCAGCGCGCTGCCCAAGGCGAATCAGCAGGGCGAGCTGCAACGCCTGAAGATCGCCACGGTGATCAACTTCTACCAACGCAGCGATGCCGAGTGGCTGAGCGACCCGAGCATCCGCCTGATCCATCAGCCGCTGCACGCCGACCGCGTCGATGATGCCGACGTGCTGCAGGCGCTGCGCAGCATCCGTGAGGCGCAGGCGCTTGGCCCGGTGCTGATCCACTGCAAGCACGGGCAGAACCGTACCGGGCTGATCGCTGCCATGTACCGCATCGTCTACCAGGGTTGGAGCAAGCAGCAGGCGATTGCCGAGATGCGCGGTGGCGGTTTCGGCGGCCAGGAACGTTTCGAGGATGCCGAGCGCTACGTACGCGAGGTCGACCTGACGCGCTTCGGCCAGGCCCTGGCCAGCGGCGCTTGCAGCACCAGCCCGTGGGCTTACTGCGCGTTGCGCGACAAACTGCTCGACGCGTTCAACGAATAGCGAGGTGATCACCATGCTCGGCAGGGTTTCGGTTCTTGTGGCAGTGCTGCTGGTGCCGCTGCTGGGCGGTTGTCAGAGTACTCGCGACTACCTGCTGGCCCAGGGTTACCCGCCAGCCTTCGCGTCGGGGTACGCCGACGGCTGTGCCAGCGGCGACAGCGCAGCGAAGGCGCTTGGGGCGTTTCGCAAGAACGTGCCGGTGTACCTGGCCGACAAGCAGTACGCCACCGGCTGGGACGACGGCTTTCGCCAGTGCCAGGCAAGCGCCACCGCCGACATCCAGCGGCACCTGCTGCCGGACAGCGACCGGGATCGTGACTGGAAACACCAGGTCGACCAGGATATGGCCAAGGCCATGAGCCGCTCCCTGAAACGCAGCTAGCGCGTATCGCAGCGTCTTTAAAAAGTCATGGCGACAGGGCACATTGGTGCGCTTGCCGGCTGTGCGCCGGCGCTGCCTTCAGCCGTCCTGTCGAGAAGCCTGCATGCCCGCCACCCCAACCGAAGACCGCAGCCCCTGGTCGATCTTGCTGATCTTCCTGCGCCTGGGGCTCACCTCTTTCGGCGGGCCGGTCGCCCATCTCGGCTACTTTCGCCAGGAATTCGTCATTCGCCGCGGCTGGTTGAGCGAGGCGGCCTATGCGGAGCTGATCGCCATCGCCCAGTTCATGCCGGGGGCCGCCAGCAGCAAGGTCGGCATGGCCATCGGCCTGTCGCAGGCCGGCTACCGCGGTGCGCTGGCCGCCTGGCTCGGCTTCACGCTGCCATCTGCACTCCTGCTGATGGCTTTCGCTCTGGGGCTGGCGGGGCAGGGCGATGCCCTGGCTTCCGGCGCCCTGCATGGCCTGAAGATCGTCGCCGTCGCCATCGTCGCCCAGGCGGTGTGGGGCATGGCGCGTGCCTTGTGCCCGGATACGCCACGGCGGGTATTGATGTTAGTGGCGGCGGCTTTAGCGCTGCTGGTGCCGGGCGCTTTCGGGCAGCTGGCGATAATTCTCTGTGCGGGGCTCGCGGGCGTTGCCTTGCTCGATATGAAGGCGCAAACCCTGGCCGATCAGCTGCCGATTGCCATCAGCCGCCGTGCCGGCGCGTTGTGGCTGGCACTGTTCGGTTTGTTGCTGGTCGGCCTGCCGCTTCTGGCCCATGTTGCCGATAGCCCGCTGCTCAGCCTGTTCGAGGTGTTCTACCGAACCGGCGCCCTGGTATTCGGCGGCGGCCACGTGATGCTGCCGCTGCTGCAGGCCGAGTTGGTGCCCAATGGTCTGCTGAGCAACGATCTGTTCCTGGCCGGCTACGGCGCTACCCAGGCAGTGCCGGGGCCGCTGTTCACCTTCGCCGCCTTTCTCGGCACGGCCATCGCCGGCGTGCTGGGCGGGTTGCTGTGTCTGCTTGCGATCTTCGCGCCGTCATTTCTGCTGCTGGTCGGTGTGCTGCCGTTCTGGGCGCAACTGCGCACCCGGCCACGCTTGCAGGCGGCGCTGGCGGGAGTGAATGCCGGGGTGGTCGGCCTGCTGCTGGCCACGCTCTATCAGCCGGTGGGCACCAGCGCCGTTGGCAGTGTGCTGGATCTGGCCTTGGTGCTGCTTGCCCTGGTGGCGCTAATGGTTGGCAAGCTGCCGCCGTGGTTGGTGGTCATGGCTGGTGCGCTGGTCGGCCTGCTTGTACTGTGACGGCCTTGACCATCGGCAAGGACGACGACCATGGCTTTCGATTGGCACGGCGGCACCATCACCCGCGACACCCCGGTAGGCAGCGATTACCGCAACACCCAGAACGTGCGCCGTTTCATGACGCAGCAGTGCGGCGCTGCGTTTCGCTTCGACCGGCCGTTCATGGCCTGGATTCGCAGCGGCGCGCCGCAAACCATCGGCGATCTGGTGGATGAGTGGCAGCGGCGTAATGGCGCTGCCGGGGCGTGAGCACCTGTTTGTAATCTTCAATCCAGGTTGGCAGTTAAGTGGCTAAAAGCGGCCGCTCGCCGATCCACTGTGGGAGCGCGCCATGCGCGCGAAAAATCGCGGGCATGGACCGCTCCCACAGATAGTACGCCGATGTCCGCTTCTGCCTTGCAGTTGCCGCCTCATCCGCATAAAGATCGAGACGGGTTCCGAGGCCGGCTTCTAGTCGCTGCCGTGGCGCAGGCGCTCTACCAGCGCCGGCAGCTCGCTCATACGCCCGATCAGGTGGTGCACGCCCAGTTGGCGCAGGGTTTCGCCATGCTCGGGTGGAATGTGGCTGGCGCCGAGAAAACCGATTACCTGCATGCCGGCGGTCAGCGCCGCGGTAGCGCCGGTGGCGCTGTCCTCGACCACCAGGCAGCGGCTCGGGTCGACGCCAGCGCGTTCGGCGGCCAGCAAGTAAAGATCCGGCGCCGGCTTCGGTCGCTCGACCTGATCGGCACTGAAGGCGCCAACAGTGACGCGCTCGGTCAGCTCGCAGCGCTGCAGGGCGAAGGCTAGAGCATCGGCATTGCTGTTGGAGGCAACGGCCAGCGGCAGGTCGATCTGCATCAGCGCCTCGCGCACGCCGGCAATCGGCTGCCCCTGTTCGCGGACCAGCGCCTTGGTGATGGCGCGGTTCTTTTCCAGGAAACCTTCGGGTAGCGGCTTGCCGAAATGCGCCTCGGCGCGGGCGATGATGTCAGCGGTCTGCAGGCCGAAGGTGCCGGCCAGCACCACCTCCAGCTCATGGGCCGGATAATGCTCGGCCAGTGCCGAGTGCAGGTGGTGCTCGGCGATGATCTCGCTGTCGATCAATACGCCGTCGCAGTCGCAGATCAGCAGTTCGATGGGCGGTTTCGGCGGCATGGCAGGCAGTCTCCTGTAAGGCGGGGAGGGCCTGTGTAACACAGAAACCCGTTCAGTTCGAACCGCTCGCCACTGTCTCGGCCGGCCGTTGCAGCAACAGAAGTGGCAAGCCGGCGGCCAGGATCGCCAGGCCGAGCAGAGCGCCAACCCCGGCATACAGGGTGCTCGACCAGAACAGCCCCAGGCAGCTGGCGGCGAACAGCAGGGGCAGCAGTGGGTACAGCGGCACGCTGAATGGTCGGGCGCGATCCGGGTTCCGGCGACGCAGGCGCAATAGCGACAGCGCGGTCAGGCACATGAACAGCCAGAACACCGGCGCGGTGTAGGCGACCATGCTCTGCACGCCGTTTTCGCTCAGGGCGCCGAACAGTAGCAGCGGCAGGGTGATCAGGCATTGCACCAGCAACGCTCGCACCGGCGTGGCGGCGCGGTCGTTCCAGGCACCGAGCATCGACAGCTGCGGCACGTCGCGGCCCAGGGCGTAATAGACCCGCGAGCCGGTAAGGATGGTGGCGTTCAGCGTGCTGATCGCGGTGATGCAGATCAGCACGCTGAGCAGCACGCCGCCCCAGGGCCCGGCGACGATGGTCATCAGGTCGGCGCCGATGGCGCTGGACTGGCGCAGGCCGTCGAGGCTGAAGATGTTGATGAACACCAGGTTGGCCAGCAGGTAGACGCCGGTCACCACCAGGGTGCCAATCAGCAGCACGCGGCTCATGTTGCGGCCTGGGTTGCGCAATTCGCCAGACAGGTACGCGGCCTCGTTCCAGCCGCCGTAGGTAAGCAGCACGAACACCATGCCCATGCCGAGCATACCGGCCAGGTTGCCGCCGACATCGGCAGCGGCTGGCGCCACGTCGGCCACCGGTTCGGCCAGCAGCAGGCCGGCAACGATCACCGTGATCAGCGCCAGCAAAGTGATGCCGGTAAACAGCACCTGCAGGCGTTTGGACTCATAGGTGCCGAGCACGTTGAGGGCGGTCAGCGCCAGCACCACGATGGTGGCGTGCCAGGCGCTGCCGTATTCACCGAGCGGCAGCAGGCGTTGGGCGTAATCGCCGTAGATGAAGGCGACCACGGCGATCGCCCCTGTCTGGATCACCGTGCCGCGGGCCCAGGCGAACAGCAGGCTGACCTGCCGACCCCAGGCCAGGTTGAGGTAATGGTATTCGCCGCCACGGTCCGGGTAGCCGGCGCCCAGCTCGGCGTAGCACAGCGCGCCGACCAGCATCACCAGGCCGCCGGCCAGCCACAGGCCGATGTACACGACGGTGTTGTCGGCGTGCTGGGCGACCAGTGGCGGAAAGCCGAAGATGCCGACGCCGATCACCACGCCGACCAGCATGGCGACGCCGTCGATCACCGACAGGCCGGGTTCGCGTGTCATTGCGCGAGCGCTCATGGCTTAGCTCCGCTGTGCGCGCCAGCCGGTCACCGCGCCTTCGGCGGCAATCGGTTCGATGCGGTCGCCCTCGACCTGGCCGACGTACAGCTGTCCGTCGACCTCGAAGCGCACTTCGGTGCCGTTCAGGCGCCCACGCAGGCGCTCCTGATGCTCGGTGATGCCGGTGATTTCCTGAAAGCGCTGCTCGAGATCGACGGTGAAGCGTTCGCCCTCGCGTTCGACCGTCCAGTTGCCCTGGATCTTGGCTGGCACCACCCACAGGTAGATGCGCGCACCTTCGACGATATCGCTGCGATCCGGCTCCCAGTCCTCCATGCTGAAGGCGTGGGACACCACGCGAGTGCCGGGTTCCAAAGTGTCGAGGATGACCGGGCGCAGGCGCATGTTCACGGTGTTCAGCAGGTACATGGTCAGCACGTCGGCGTCGGCGATGTCCTTCTTGAACAGGTCGCCCTGCTCGAACACCACCTTGTCGGCGACACCGGCCTGCTCGGCGTTGGCCTCGGCTTCCTCGATGCGCTGCGGGTTGAGGTCGATACCGTAGGCGGCCTTGGCGCCGCGGTCCTTGACCGCCGAGATGGCGATGCGGCCGTCGCCGGAGCCCAGGTCCACCACGTAGTCGTCGGGGCCGACATCGGCCATTTCCAGCATGCGCGCCACCACCGGTTCCGGTGTCGGTACATAGGGCACGTCGAGGGCGATGGTCTGGGCCTGGGCGGCGGATTGCAGCAGGCCGAACAGGGCCAGCGCAGAAGCGCACAGGGTTAGGGGGCGAACGGCTGCGGTGGTCATCGGCGGATACCTCTCAGCGAAGTCGGCAAGGAAGGGGGAACGATTTTCCGACTGGGGCCTTTGCGCCAGGGTTCGATCCGTGCAACCGGGCGTTGCGGCGAATTGCCCGGCAATCGGCCCGCAGCCCAGCGGACACGGACTTGTCAGTTGTGTTACCTCATGTGAAACCATTGCCTTGATCGCGCCGAAAAGGCATGGTGGCCGCAATTTTCAGCCACGGGATTTCGCTGCGCATGCGCCTTCTGCACACCTCCGACTGGCACCTGGGTCAGCACTTCATGGGCAAGACGCGTCAGGCCGAACACCAGGTATTCTGCGCCTGGCTGATCGAGCAGGTGCGTGAGCACGGGGTGCAGGCGGTGCTGATAGCAGGCGACATCTTCGACACCGGCTCGCCGCCCAGCTACGCCCGCGAGCAGTACAACCACTTTGTGGTGGCGCTGCGCGAAACCGGCTGCCAGTTGGTGGTGCTCGGCGGTAACCATGATTCGGTGGCGATGCTCGGCGAGAGCCGCACCTTGCTGGCGCAGCTCGGCACGCGAGTAATTCCCGGTGTTGGCGCGCACCTGCATGAGCAACTGCTGGTGCTTGCTGGCGCTGATGGCCAGCCTGCGGCGCTGCTCTGCGCTATTCCCTTCATCCGCCCGCGCGATGTGCTGCGCAGCGAAGCGGGGCAGAGCGCGGCGGACAAGCAGCTGTCGCTGCAGCAGGCCATCCACGCCCATTACCAGGCATTGTACGAACTGGCGCTGGCGCGCCGCAGCGAACTCGGCGCGGCCCTGCCGATCATCGCCACCGGGCACCTGACCACCGTGGGCGCCAGTGCCAGCGAGTCGGTGCGCGAGATCTACGTGGGTGCGTTGGAAGCCTTTCCGACTTCGTCCTTTCCAGCGGTCGATTACATCGCCTTGGGGCATATCCACCGACCACAGAAGGTCGGCGGCCTGGAGCACATCCGCTACAGCGGTTCGCCGATTCCATTGAGCTTCGACGAAGCGCGCCAGCAGAAGGAAGTGCTGCTGGTCGACCTCGATACCAGTGGGTTGCGCGAGGTGCGCGCCTTGCCGGTGCCGCGCTACCAGGCCCTGCAGTCGGTGCGCGGCTCGCTGAAGACGCTGCCGGCAATGATCGCCGAGGCAGCGCGCGAAGGCAGCGAAGAGCGCCCGGTATGGCTGGAAGTGCAGGTCGAGATGGACGATTACCTGAGCGACCTGCAAGTACGCATCGCTGCGCTGTGCGAAGGCCTGCCGGTGGAGGTGCTGCGTATCCGCCGCGCCCGTGGCACGGCGGTCGCCGGCCTGCAGGGCGAGCAGGGCATGCTCGACGAACTGACGCCCGGCCAGGTGTTCGACCAGCGCCTGGCCAGCGAAACCCTGGAGCCCGAACAGACGCAGCGCCTGCATGAGCTGCATGACCAGGTGCTTGCCGAGCTGCGCGACGAGTCGGCCTGATTCGGAACCTGTTTGTGATCTTGCAGCCCAGGTTCGTCTAGTTGGCCGCTAAGTGGCGGTAGCGGCCTTTCGGGTGGACCGGGGCGCGTAGCTGACGCTTCATCCGTCCACCGCTCTGCAATCGCAATGGTGGATGAAAAGAGCGTCATCCACCCTACATAGCTGCGCCGATAGCTGCTATTGCCCTGTAACCACCGCTTCATACTGATAACGGCCATGAGCAGGCTTTCAGGCTCTGAAGAAACTCACTCGCTCGAGCAGCCGGCGCGCCAGGGCGGATAGCTCCTCGCTGGCCGCCGAAACCTGGGTGGAACCGGCCGTGGTTTCCACGGTGCTGGCGTGAATGCGGCTGATGTTCTGGTTGACGTCTTCGGCCACCAGGCTCTGCTGCTGAGCGGCGCTGGCGATCTGCGCGTTCATGTCCTTGATCGCGCCGACTTCCTGGCGGATGCGGCCCAGGGCCTGCTCGGTCTCGGCGGTCTGCTCGACCGTCTTGCGGGCCATCTCGCTGCTGGTCTGCATGATCTGCGCGGCGCCGCTGGCGCCGGCCTGCAACTGCTCGATCATGCCACTGATTTCCCGGGTCGAGGTCTGCGTGCGGCTGGCCAGCGAGCGCACTTCATCGGCCACCACGGCAAAGCCGCGACCATGTTCACCGGCACGGGCCGCTTCGATGGCGGCGTTGAGGGCCAGCAGGTTGGTCTGGTCGGCGATGGATGTGATCACCGCGATGATGGTTTCGATATTGCTGCTGTCGCGGGCCAGTTGCTCGACCTGCTCGGCGGCCGTGTCGAGTACCTTGGCCAGTTCATGAATCGCCTCGCCGCCCTGGGTCACCAGGCGGCTGCCGGTTTCCACTTCGCCGTCGGCGTTGCGGGTCGCCGAGGCAGCGGTGCCGGCGTAACCGGCCACTTCGTTGACCGTTGCCGCCATCTGGTTGATGGCGGCGGCCATCTGCTCGGCCTCCTCGGATTGCGCCTGCAGCTGGCGGTTGTTGCTGGCCGAGGTGGCGCGCAGCTGGTCGGCGGCCAGGTTCAGCTCGTTGGCCGCATGGCGCACCTGGCTGATGGTGTCGTTCAGGCGCGCGCTCATGTCCTTGACCGCGCCCATCACGCTGTGCGGGTAGCGGGTATCGATGCGTTGATCGAGGGCGCCGCCGGCCAGGCGCTGGATGACCTCGGCCACCTGATGGGGCTCGGCGCCGAGCGTCGAGCGCAGGCGACGGATGATCAGCAGCGAGACGACCACGCTGAGCAGGATCGCCACGCTGGTAACCGTGACGATCAGCAGGCCGAAGCCGCCCGCGGTTGCCCGCACGCCATCCAGGCTGGCGGTAATGTCCTTCTCCTGCAGGTCGATGAAGGCGTTGATGCGCTTGAGCCACTCCGTGTACGCGGCGGCTACCTCACGGGCGAGCAGCGCCTGGGCGCCTTCTATGTCGCCGCTCTGGCGCTGGCTGATCAGCCGCTGGGTGAGGTCGCGGGCGCTGCTCTCGATGGCCTTGATCTGGCTGAGCTGGCGCTGTTCTTCGGCGCTGGAATGGTTGCCGGCAACCAGCCTGTCCAGCGGCGCGGCCGACTCCTGATAGAAGGCGTCGAGGCGCTCGATGTTCTGCAACTGGCTGTTCATCGCCGCCGAGTCGCGCGCCAGCACCAGATCACGGATGGCGATGGCGCGGTCGTGCACGCTGCCGCGGAAGTTGATCGCGTAGCGCTGCTTGAGGCTGGCGCCGTCGTTGACTTCGCTGAGGCTGCTGTCGATTACCTGCACGCGCTGAATACCGACCAGGGCGACCAGAATCATCAGCGACAGCACCAGCCCGAAGCCCATGGCCAGGCGCTGGGCGATCGTTAAGGGTTGCGACATCTTCGACGTACCTATGAAGGGAGGGCGGCCGAGCTGATCGCGCGTATCGACGCGCGCGCCATGAAGGGTGGCCAGAGGAGTGCTGAGGCTATTGGTTTGGCGGCGGAAATCAAGCGTTTTGTAGTGGCGGATTGATGCTATAGCCTGGCTCTATGGCCAGTGGTCAGTGAGTTTTGCAGCAGGCAGGCGTCAAGGGCTCGGGTTGCTGCCTCGTCGGCCGGCTCACTGAGCGAGCCAGCCAACGAGGCTCGCAGTCACACGCGGAACTGCCCCAGCAGGCGACCGAGTTGCTCGGCCAGTTGCTTGAGGTGCTGGCTGGCAGCGCTCGACTGATCGGCCGACTCGGCGGTGCTGTGGGCCAGGGCGGCGGTCTGGGTAACGTTCTGGTTGATGTCGTCGACCACGTGGGACTGCTGTAGGGTGGCGCTGGCGATCGAGGCATTGAGGCCGGTCAGGTTGCGCAGCGACTGGGCGATCTGCGCCAGGCTTTCGCCCGCCTGGCTGGCTTGTTCGACGGTCAGGCGCGAAGCGTGGCTGCTGTCGCCGATGGCTTTCACCGCCGCCTGCGAGTTGGTCTGCAGGCGCTCGATCATGCCCTGGATTTCTGCCGTGGATTTCTGTGTGCGCTGGGCCAGTAGTCGTACCTCGTCGGCGACCACCGCAAAACCGCGGCCCTGCTCGCCGGCGCGGGCGGCCTCGATGGCGGCGTTCAGTGCCAGCAGGTTGGTCTGCTCGGCAATCGAGCGGATCACTTCCAGTACGCCGCCGATCTGCGTGCTTTCGCTGGCCAGCGACTCGATCACCGCCACGGCTTTGTCGATGGTGCCGGACAACTGGTCGATCTGCTTCAGGCTGGCGTCGATATTGTGCTGGCCCTGGCGCGCCTGCTCTTCGGCAGTGTGCACTTCGCTGGAGGCATGCTCGGCGTTCTTGGCCACGTCCTGCACGCCGTAGGTGACTTCGTTGACCGCGGTGGCGACCAGCTCCATCTGCTGGGCCTGCTGCTGGCTGTGTTGTTGAGCAGCAGTGGAAATGTCGCCGAGCGAATGGGCGGCCTGGTCGAGGGAGGAGGCGGAGTCGAGCAGTTGGCGGATCACCTGGCGCATCTTGCCGGTGAAGGCATTGAAGTGCCCGGCCAGCGCCGCCAGCTCGTCACGGCCCTGGTCATCGAGCTTGTGGGTCAGGTCGCCTTCGCCACTGGCGATGTTGGCCATGGCGGTGACCGCCTGCTGCAGCGGTGCGGCAATGCTGCGCGAAATCATCACCACCAGGGCGATCAGCAGCAGGGTGGCCGGCACGCCGATGGCCAGTGCCTTAAGGGCCTGGGATTTGAACTCGGCCTGCACGTCGTCGACGTACACGCCCGAGCCGATGATCCAGCCCCAGGGCTGGAACAGTTCGACGTAGGAAATCTTCGGCACCGGCTCGCTGGCGCCCGGCTTCGGCCAACGGTAGTCGATTGACCCAGCACCCTGGCTTCGGGTGATGGCCACCATGTCGTTGAACAGTGCCTTGCCGTCCGGGTCCTTGATGGCCGACAGGTTCTGCCCCTCGAGCTTGGCGTTGGTGGGGTGCATGATCATGGTCGGCGTCTGGTCGTTGATCCAGAAGTACTCCTGGCCGCCGTAGCGCAGGCCGCGGATCACCTCGATCGCCTGCTTCTGCGCCTGTTCGCGGCTTAGTGTGCCGCCGGCTTCCAGCCCCTGGAAGTACTTGAGGACGCCGACCGCGGTCTGCACCACGTGCTGGGTCTTCTCGGCCTTGCCGGCGTACAGGCCATCGTTGATCTGCTTGAGCATGTAGGCGCCGAGCAGCACCAGCATCAGCACCGGCAGGGCGATGATGAGCCACAGACGACGGTTGATCGGTAAGCGACGCAGGCTGTTCATGGGGGCATTCCTGAATTGTTCTTATTAGTGGCTGCCACGTCGGGGTGACAGCGATCGGTAAGCACGTGATAGCACTTAGTCAGTACGGCGTAAACGAAAAAATGCAGCTTTGCGCTTTTTGCGTTCGATACCGTTCAGAGCGCCCTATTACGGGGCTTTCAGACCGTCGGGCGTCTGCTCGGGGTTGGCTTGGAAAGCCGCTCGCCCTGCATAGGAAGCGCAGGGCGGGAGGGCTGTCAGCAGATATCGATCTGGTAACGGAAGTTGGCCGCCGCAGCGCGCGACAGGCGGTATTCCAGCGGGCTGCGGTCGTAGCCCAGGGCCGTGCGCTCGATCACCACGATGGGGTCGCCTTCGCCGATGGCCAGGGTGCTGGCCATGTCGGCATCGGCGCAGCCGACCGTCAGGGTTTCCCGGGCAGAGGCGATGCACTGGCCGCACTGTTTCTCGTAGAAGGGATAGAGCAGGTCGCCAAAGGTGGCCGAGTCGATATCCATCAGGGCGCCGAAGCGCGAGGCGGGGAGCCAGATTTCCTCGTGGAACAGGGTGCGCTCTTCGATCACCCGCAGGCGTTCCATGCGCAATACCTGCTCACCGCTTTTCAGGGCGAGTGCCTTGGCGATTTCCCTGGATGGCTTTTGCAGGGCCTTGGAAAGAATCCGGCTGGCGGGAATCTCCCGGCCGCCGCTGGCGTTCACCTGGCGAAAGAAGCGCGCCAGCGAAGCATCGAAGTTCGGCCGGCGCACGAAGGTGCCGCGGCCCTGGCTGCGCAGCAGCAGCCCCTCGTTGACCAGGGTATCCACCGCCTTGCGCACCGTGCCGATGGCCACGCCGTAGAGCCTGGTCAGCTCCGCTTCGGTGGGAATCGGTGCGCCGGGTGACCACTCGCCGGCGGCGATCTTGGCGAGCATTTCCTCACGCAGTCGTTGGTAGAGGGGCAGGCGTTCGTCGTATCCGAGTGTCATTGCGTCAGGGCGTCCGGTTGCAGCAGGCGGCCGACACTCTACACCGGCTGGTCGATTGACAGAATGGCTGAAGCGAATATATGGTCAACTATTCATATATATGACTGCATGTCGTGACAACAGAGCTGGCGCCTATGCCGGCCTCCATAACAATCGATCAGGTACCGCTTCAATGAGCCTCTCCAGCCCTGCCATCACCGGCATCGATACCCACGCGCACATCTTCCGCCAGGATCTGCCGATGGTCGCCAATCGCCGCTACAGCCCCGCCTACGACGCACTGGTCGAGCAGTACCTCGGCCATCTGGACGCCCATGGCCTGTCCCACGGCGTGCTGATCCAGCCCAGTTTTCTCGGCACCGACAACAGCTTCATGGTCGAGGCGCTACGCCAGCACCCGGAGCGCCTGCGCGGCGTGGCGGTGGTCGACGTGGCGATCACCGATGCACAGCTGGACGCGCTCGCGGCAGCGGGTGTGGTGGGCATTCGCCTGAACCTGATCGGCAAGGAGTTGCAGGACTACAGCGGTCCCGCCTGGGCCGCGCTGTTCGAGCGCCTGGCAATCCGTGGCTGGCAGGTGGAAATCCAGCGCGGTATCGACGACCTGGCGCAGATCGGGCCGGCCATCGTCGCCACCGGTGTGAACCTGGTCATCGACCATTTCGGCTTGCCCACCGGCGGCATCGATTCGCACAAGCCCAGCCACCAGGCGTTCCTGCAGCTGCTGGGCAATTCGCGGGTGTGGCTGAAGCTGTCGGCGGCCTACCGCAGCAAGACCGACGCGGCGCAGTCCGCGGCCGTGCTGGCCCAGGTCCGTGAGGCGGCTGGCGGCATCGAGCGTTTTCTGTGGGGCAGCGATTGGCCCAACACCCAGTTCGAAGATCGGACAGACTATGCCGAGCAGTTCGAATCGATTCAGGCGCTGCTGCCCGATGCGGCCGAGCGTCACCAGGTCCTGGTCGCCAACCCGGCCCGCCTTTTCGGTTTTTCCAACAAGCGCTGATCCCATTCGAACAACAACAGGAAACCCCTCATCATGATGAGCATCATCGTCGTCGCGGCCATCGTTGTCGCGGTCGCTCTGGGCTACAAGACCAAGATCAACATTGGCCTGTTCGCCATCGCCTTCGCCTACCTGATCGGCTGCTTCGGCATGGGCCTGAGCCCGTCCGACGTCATCAACATGTGGCCGCTGAAGATCTTCTTCATCATCTTCTCGGTGTGCCTGTTCTACAGCTTCGCCACGGTCAACGGCACCCTGGAGAAACTCGCCGAACACCTGATCTACCACTGCCGTCGGGTGCCTCAGCTGCTGCCCTTCGCGGTGTTCTTCACCGCCACGGTGATCGCCGGCATGGGCGCGGGTTACTACACCGTTCTGGCCTTCATGGCGCCGATCACCCTGCTGCTTTGCCAGCGCACCGGCATGGGCCTGATCGTCGGCGGCATGGCGGTGAACTATGGCGCGCTGAGCGGCGCCAACTTCATGTCCAGCCAGAGCGGCATCATCTTCCGCGGCCTGATGACCAATGTGGGACTCAGTGACAGCGATGCGTTCATCAATGCATTCGGTATCTTCGTCAGCACCTTGATCATTCCGTTGCTGGTGATCTCCGCTTTCGTGTTCCTGACCCGCGAAGGGCGAGCCATGAAAACCGCCGTGTTCGACACCAGCGAACCAGCGCCGCTCAATCGTGAGCAGAAGATCACCCTGTGGTTGACCCTGGCGATGATGGCCATCGTGCTGGCCGCGCCCATCGCCCACATCCTGCTGCCGGCCAACGGCACCATCACCTTCATCAACTCGAAGATGGACATCGGCCTGATCGCCAGCATCTTCTCGGTCATCGCCCTGCTGCTCAAGCTGGGTGACGAGCGCAAGGCCATGGCCTCGGTACCCTGGGCCACGCTGATCATGATCTGCGGCGTGGGCATGCTGATTTCCGTTGCGATCAAGGCGGGCACCATCGATGTGCTGGCCTCGTGGATCGGCGGCAGCTTCCCGCCGGTACTGGTGCCCGTGGTATTCGGTGTGGTGGCGGCCATCATGTCGCTGTTCTCCAGCACCCTGGGCGTGGTGACGCCGGCGCTGTTCCCCATGGTGCTGCCGATTGCCCAGTCCATGGGCATCGACCCGATGGTGCTGTTCATCGCCATCGTGGTCGGCGCCCAGGCCACCTCGATCTCGCCGTTCTCCTCCGGTGGCAGCCTGATCCTCGGCTCCTGCGCCTCGGAGCAGAGCCGCACCAGCCTGTTCCCGCAGCTGCTGTTCAAGGCAGCGCCCATCGGTTTCGTCGCCGCCCTGGTATTCAACGTGCTGCTGACGTTCGTTTACTGAGCCGAAATCCGAGAATAAACAACCGCAGCCTGGCTGCGGTTTTTTATTCTCTCCATGTAGCGCGGGTTGAGCGAAGCGATACCCGGGAACACGATTATTTGGGCTGCAACTCCAGCAGCCGGCCACCACTGCCATCCTCCAGCAGCCAGATGCTGCCATCCGGGCCTTGTTCCACTTCGCGAATGCGCGCGCTCATGTCGTAGCGTTCGGCTTCTCGGGCGTTGTCGCCGTCGAAGGCGACGCGCACCAGCGCTTGGGACGACAGCCCGCCGATCAGCCCGGCGCCGTTCCAGCCGGGAAAGCGCTCGCCCTGATAGATGACGAAGCCTGCCGGGGAAATGACCGGGTTCCAGGTGATCTTCGGCGCTGCGAATTCCGGGCGGGTGTCGTGGTCGGGAATCGGTTTGCCGCCGTAGTGATCGCCGTTGGAAACCTCCGGGTAGCCATAGTTTTCGCCGCGTACGATCAGGTTCAGTTCGTCGCCGCCTGCCGGGCCCATCTCGTGCACCCACAGCTTGTCATTGGCGTCGAAGGCCAGGCCGAGCATGTTGCGATGGCCCAGGGACCACACCTGCGCGGCCACGCCGCCCTGGTCGGCGAAGGGGTTATCGGTCGGCAGGCTGCCATCGTCATTGAGGCGCACCAGCTTGCCGAGATTGCTTTTCATGTCCTGGGCCGGGGTGAATTTCTGCCGCTCGCTGGAGGTGATCCACAGCTTGCCATCCGGGCCAAATGCCAGGCGGTGTCCGTAGTGCCCCGCGCCGCTGACCTTGGGCGTTTGCTGCCAGATCACGTTGAGCTCGGTCAGTGCGCCGCTGCCGTCATCGTTGAGCTGAAGCTTGGCGCGTGCCACCGCCGCACCGCGGGTATCGCCGCCGCCGGCTTCGGCGTAGCTGATATAGACATACTGGTTGCTGGCGAAGTCCGGATGCAGGATCACGTCGCCAAAGCCGCCCTGGCCGCCGTACGCGACTTGCGGCACACCGGCGATGTCGTGGCTCTTGCCAGTCTTCGGGTCGACATGTTTGAGCACGCCGCGCTTCTCGGTGACCAGCAGCGTGCCGTCGGGCAGAAAGGTCATGGCCCAGGGCTCATTCAGCGTGGCGCGTGGCTCGGCGGTGAACGGCCATTGCGCCTCTGGCAGGGCATCGGCGGCCTGAGCGGTGAGGCTGGCGAGACCGAGTGCGATACCACCGAGCAACAGATGAACGGGACGGGCCATGGCGAATCTCTCCTGATAAGCGGGCCTCACACGTTACCCCTGCCTTGTTGGTGTCACAGGGCGTTTTTGTTACCTCGCGCGTCAGCCACATCGGCCGGCAACAGTGCCACAATAGCGGCCTGCCTTTGATTCGAGCCAAACCACCTTTCCATGAAAATCCTCAGCCTGCGCCTGAAGAACCTCAATTCGCTCAAGGGCGAGTGGAAGATCGATTTCACCGCCGAGCCCTTCGCCAGCAATGGCCTGTTCGCCATCACCGGGCCGACTGGCGCGGGCAAGACCACGCTGCTCGACGCCATCTGCCTGGCGCTGTATCACCGCACCCCGCGCATGGACAAGGTCGGTGGCGAGAACGAGTTGATGACTCGGCACACCGCCGAGTGCCTGGCCGAGGTCGAGTTCGCGGTGAAGGGCCAGGGCTATCGGGCGTTCTGGAGCCAGCGCCGCGCGCGGGACAAGGCCGATGGCGCGCTGCAGGGCGCCAAGGCCGAGCTGGCGAAGCTGGACGGCGAGATCATCACCGACAAGCTCAGCGAAAAGCCCAGGGAGGTCGAACGCCTGACCGGCTTGGATTTCGGCCGCTTCACCAAGTCGATGCTGCTGGCCCAGGGCGGCTTCGCGGCCTTTCTCGAAGCTTCCGCCAACCAGCGCGCCGAGCTGCTCGAGGAGCTGACCGGCACCGATATCTACGGACAGATTTCCCAGCGCGTGTTCGAGCAGACCCGCGAGGTGAGAAACCAGCTTGATCAGCTGCGTGCTCGCGCCGAAGGCGTCGAACTGCTGGCTGACGAACAACGCCAGGCGCTGGCTGACGAGGCGGCGCAGCTGGCGGTCGAGGAGGGCGAAACCCAGCAGGCCTGCGCCGAAGCCACCCGCCAGCGCCAATGGCTGACCGACCTGGCGCGTGCCGAGGAGCAGGCCGCGGCTGCCACCGCTCAGGTGGATGCGGCTGCTCAGGCCGAGCGCGACGCCGCCACCGAGCTGGCGCACCTGCAGCTGAGCGAGCCCGCCCAGCGCCTGCAGCCGCTGTACCAGGCCCGGCGTGATGCTGCCCGCGCATTGGCAGCCAATGAAGAGCAGCAACGCAATCATCAACAGGAACTTGCCCAGGCCCAGGCGCAGTGGCGCAGCAGCCTCGAACAGGCTACTCGGGCCAGCGCAGCCCTAGGGCTGGAGAAACAGCAGGCGGTGCAGCGGCTCGAGGCTGAATGCCAGGCGCTGGATGCGCAGCTGCAGGCCAGCGCTGACCACGAACGTCTGGCAGCCCAGCTAAGCGGCTGGCAGCAGGCCTTTCAGGCCCGTGATCAGGCCCGCCAATCTCTCGCCAGCCTGCAGGCCCGTCAGCAGGCCGGGGCCGGCCAGTTGCAGCAGTTCGCCGGGCAGCTGAATGGCCTTGCCCAGTCGATGCAGGCGGCCGGCCAGGCGAAAGCGGAGGCCGAGCGGGCGGTCAGTGAGGTGGAAGGGCGCTGGCAAGCCGCGTTGGCCGGGCGCAGCGAGGTGCAGTGGCGTGAGCATTGGCAGCAGGTACACGCCCGCGGCAGCGCCCTTGAGCAACTGGCGCAGCTGGCCGAGCGGCGCAACCAGTTGAATCAGCAGCGCCAGCGCACGGCGACCAACCTGGCTCGCCAGCAGCAGAGCCTGGCGCAGAAGGAGGCCGAGCGTGGCGCCTTGCGCGAGCGCTATCGCGAGGTCAAGCAGCGGCTGGCCGATCAGGAAAAGCTGCTGGAGCAGGAACAGCGCATCCGCGCCCTGGAAACCTACCGCGCGCAGTTGCAGGCCCACGAGCCCTGTCCGCTGTGCGGCGCCACCGAACATCCGGCCATCGCCGCCTATCAGGCGCTGGACGTGTCGGCCACCCAGCGTGAGCGCGATGAAGCGCGGCAAACCCTCGACGCTCTGACCGAGCAGGGGCAGCAGCTCGGCAGCCAGGTCGCCGCTCTGCAAACCCATGTTGCCCAGAGCCAGGAGCAGGATCAGGATCTGCAGCGTCAGCTCGATGCCCTGGCCGCCACCTGGCAGCGCCTGGGCGAAACCCTCGACCCGCTGCCCGAGGACGATCAGGCGCTTGTCGCCGCGCAAACCCGCCAGCTCACCGAGCATGTGGAAATCAATGCCACGCTCAAGGCCCTCGATGGCCTCAAGGGCGAAGTGGAGCGCGCGCGCCAGGCCGCCAATATGGCCAGCCAGAAACACCAGGCGGCGCAGCATCAGCAGGCCGCCATCGAACATGAGCGCGATCTGGCGCAGGCCGCCCAGCAGGCGCTGGACGAGCAACTGGTTGCCCAGGGTGAGCGCCTGAGCGCAATCGAAAGCGACCTGGCCACGCAACTCGCGGCCTTCGGCCATGAACTGCCGCAGGACGGCGCCGCCTGGTTGGCTGCCCGCCAGGCCGAGGTTACCCGCTGGCAGGAAACCCGGCAGCGGCGCCAGGCACTGGCCCAGCAACTGCCGGCGCTGCAGCATCAGGCAACCGACGCCGAAAAGCAGGCCCAGCAATGGCAGGCCCGCTGGCGGGAGGCAGAGGGTGAGCCCTTTGCCGCTGCACTGATGGAGCAGGCCGCGGCCCGTCTCGAAGCGGCCCAGGCCAACTGGGAGAGCGCCGAGCGGCGTTGCCTGGAACTGCGCATCACGTTGGACGGCATTGCTCGCCAGCATCAGGCGTTGCGTGAGGCCGAGCAGGCTGCGGCGCAGCAGTGGCAAACGGCACTGGCCGGCAGCCCGTTCGCCGACGAGGCAGCGTTTCTAGGTGCCGCTCTCGATGACGAGCAGCGCGAACAGCTGCAGGCACTCAAGCAGCGCCTGGAGAAGGCCCAGACCGAAGCGCGTGCCCTGCAGGCCTCTGCCCAGACGCAACTGGCCGCGCTGCGCGCCGAGCCGCAGACCGAGCACAGCGCCGCATATCTGGATGAGCACCTGCAGAGTCTGCAGGCGATCTTGAAGCAACTTGGCCAGCGCCAGGGCGAGATTCGCGGGCAGTTGCAGGGCGACGATCAGCGCCGTCTCAATCAGCAGGCGCTGTTCGAAGCCATCGCCCGGCAGCAGGGCGAGTACGACAGCTGGCAGCAGCTCAACAGCCTGATCGGCTCGGCTGATGGCGCCAAGTACCGGCGTTTCGCCCAGGGCCTGACCCTCGGCCACCTGGTACATCTGGCCAATGGGCAACTGCAGCGCCTGCACGGTCGTTACCAGCTGGCGCGCAAATCCCTCGGCGAACTGGAGCTGGAGGTGATCGACACCTGGCAGGGCGATGTGGCGCGTGACACACGCACCCTATCCGGCGGCGAGAGCTTTCTGGTCAGCTTGGCGCTGGCCCTGGCGCTTTCCGATCTGGTCAGCCACAAGACGCGCATCGACTCGCTATTCCTGGACGAAGGCTTCGGCACTCTGGACGGCGAAACCCTGGAGGTGGCCCTCGATGCCCTGGACAATCTCAACGCCAGCGGCAAGATGATCGGCGTGATCAGCCACGTCGAGGCGCTCAAGGAGCGTGTTGCCGTGCAGCTTAAGGTCAACAAAGGTGTAGGTATGGGCTACAGCACGCTGGAGAAACACTATGCAGTTTAGGGTTCTGATTCTTTGTCTGTTAGTTGCTGGCGCAGCCCACGCCGAAGACGTACAGAAAGACCACGGCCTGCAGCCGATGGACGAGCGTGGCTGCGTGCTCGGCAATGCCGGCATGCAGGCGCCGACCCTGACCCTGATGGCCGCCGCTTACGGCGAGTCCGAGGCGCGCAAGGACATGGCGCTGAAGCAGATGAAACAGGCGCTGGAGGCCGGTTGCCCGGTCGACGAGCCGGACCAGATGGGCCTTTCCGCCCTCAACGGCGCCATCCTCTATGACGAGCCGGTGCTGGTGAAACTGCTGCTCGAGCACGGCGCCAACCCCAAGCGCAAGATCGTCAGCCCCAAGACCACCCTCAACGGCCTCGACTCCTTCGCCTTTCTCGACCTGCTCGACAAGCGCGACGGCAAGCGCGATCGCAAGGCCATTCGCAACCTGCTCAAGGCCAAGCGCTAGCGTTTCGCTTGTGCCGCTGATGGTGTTTCGCGGCGGTTGCACATTCGGCGCGGAACCATGTGGCGGGTAGGGCTATCTGTTGTAGGTATTTTTCCATCGCCCTGCAGGGGCGGTGCCTAGATTCCTTACCGATTCAGGGATGCCCATGCATAGACGTGACCTCCTCAAAGCCTCGATGATGATGGCCGCCGCCAGCGGCTTGCCGGCCAGCCTGTTCAGCCTGCACAGCTTCGCCAAGACCGCCGACGGCGAGGCCGAACCCTTCGACTTCAAGCAGTTGCAGGCGCGCGCCAAGAGCATGGCCGGCCAGGCCTACAAGAGCACCGCCGAGGTGCTGCCCAAGACTCTCGCCGAACTCACGCCCCAGCAGTTCAACGCCATCCAGTACGACCCGGCTCATTCGCTGTGGAACGAGCTGGGCGGCCAGCTGGACGTGCAGTTCTTCCACGTCGGCATGGGCTTTCGCCAGCCGGTGCGCATGCACGCCGTCGACCCCAAGACTCGCCAGGCCCGCGAGGTGCACTTCCGCCCCGAGCTGTTCGAGTACGGCAAGAGCGGCGTGGACGTGTCGCAGCTCAAGGGTGACCTGGGCTTTGCCGGCCTCAAAGTGTTCAAGCAGCCGAATATCGCCAAGTACGACATCGTCTCGTTCCTCGGTGCCAGCTACTTCCGCGCGGTGGACAACACCGGCCAGTACGGCCTCTCGGCCCGCGGCATGGCCATCGATACCTTCAGCGACAAGCCGGAAGAATTCCCGGACTTCATCGAGTTCTGGTTCGAGACCCCGGCCAAGGATGCCACCCGCTTCGTGCTCTACGCATTGCTCGACTCGCCGAGCGCCACCGGCGCCTTCCGCTTCGATATCGACTGCCTGGAAGACCGCGTGGTGATGGATATCGACGCCCACATCAATGCCCGCAAGGCCATCAAGCAGCTGGGCATCACGCCGATGACCAGCATGTTTTCCTGCGGCGGCCATGAGCGGCGCATGTGCGACTTCATCGCCACGGCTATCCACGACAGTGATCGCCTGTCCATGTGGCGCGGCAACGGCGAGTGGGTCTGCCGGCCGCTCAACAACCCGGAAAAACTGCAGTTCAACGCTTTCGCCGACACCAACCCGAAAGGCTTCGGCCTGGTGCAGTTCGACCACGACTTCAAGTCCTATCAGGACACCGTGGTGTGGTACAGCCGCCGCCCGAGCCTGTGGGTCGAGCCGACCACCCAGTGGGGCGAGGGCAGCATCGACCTGCTGGAGATTCCCACCACCGGCGAAACCATGGACAACATCGTCTGCTTCTGGAACCCCAAGCAGACCATCGAGCCCGGCACCTCGCTGAACTTCGGCTACAAACTGCACTGGGCGGCGTTGCCGCCGGTCAAACCGACCCTGGCTCAGGTGCATGGCACTCGCTCCGGCATGGGCGGTTTCACCCTTGGCTGGGCGCCGGGTGAGCACTGGCCGAAAGTCTGGGCGCGGCGTTTCGCCATCGATTTCGCCGGCGGCCCGCTGGCAGAGATGGACGCCAAGGCCCAGGTCGAGGTGGTGGTCGAAGCCTCCCATGGCGAGGCCAAGGATTTCAGCATCCTGGCCCTGTACCCGGAGATCGAGGGCTTCCGCGCGCAGTTCGACTGGTTCCCCACCAGCGACAGCGTCGAGCCGGTGAACATGCGCGCCTACCTGCGCCGCGTCGACAACAAGGAAGTGCTCAGCGAAACCTGGCTGTACCAGTACTTCCCGCCGGCGCCGGCTGAGCGCCGCTACCCGGACTGGAAGAGCGATTCCTGACCGCCTGATGCGTGGCGGACGCCTCCTTTGGGCGGCGCTCTGCCCACGCTCCTGGCCGGGCTGATAGACTGGCACACTTTTCCCGATTCCAAGAAGTGCGCCATGGCCCTGCCGTCCACGACCTACAAGGTCGATCTCAACCTCACCGATATCGACCGCAACATCTATGAAAGCCTGCGCTTCACCGTGGCCCGCCATCCCTCGGAAACCGAGGAGCGACTGGCGTCGCGGCTGATCGCCTATGCACTGTTCTATCAGGAAAACCTCGCCTTTGGCCGTGGCCTGTCGGACGTCGACGAGCCGGCGCTGTGGGAAAAGAGCCTGGACGGCCGCGTGCTGCACTGGATCGAAGTCGGCCAGCCGGACAGCGAGCGCATCACTTGGTGCTCGCGGCGCACCGAGAAATTCAGCCTGGTGGCCTATGGCAATCTGCGCGTCTGGCAGAGCAAATGCCTGGACCCGGTACGCAGCCTGAAGAACATCAACGTCGTGGCCCTCGGGCAGGAAGCCCTGGCCGAACTGTCCCAGGATCTGCCCCGTTCGCTTTCCTGGAGCGTGATGATCAGCGACGGCGAGCTGTTCGTTACCGACGAGCGCGGCCAGCACGAAATTCCGGTGGAGTGGCTGGCCGGCGAGCGCGAACTGAGCAACTGATGCAAACCGGCCCGGCACCGCCGGGCATCGGCCCCCGAGTCAACCGCACGAGTAGAAAATCACGTCCATGCGTATCGAGTCCCGCCCGCTTCCCGATTCACTGCCCGACCTGGGCAACCTGCCGCCTCTGTTGACCCGCCTTTATGCAGCACGTGGGGTGCGCTCGGCAGTGGAGCTGGAAAAGGGCCTGGCGCGGCTGATTCCGTTCACCCAGCTCAAAGGTATTGAGGCGGCGGTCGAGTTGCTGGTCGAAGGTTTGCAGCGGCGCCAGCGCATGCTGATCGTCGGCGACTTCGACGCCGATGGCGCCACCGCCAGCAGCGTCGGCATGCTCGGCCTGCGCATGTTGGGCGCCGCCCACGTCGATTATCTGGTGCCCAACCGCTTCGAGTACGGCTATGGCCTGACCCCGGAAATCGTCGCCGTGGCGCTGAGTCGCGAGCCCGACCTGCTGATCACCGTCGACAACGGCATCTCCAGCATCGAAGGCGTGGCGGCGGCCAAGGCGGCCGGGCTCAAGGTGCTGGTCACCGACCATCACCTGCCGGGCCACGAATTGCCGGCGGCCGATGCCATCGTCAATCCCAACCAGCCGGGCTGCACATTCCCGAGCAAGTCCCTGGCTGGCGTCGGGGTGATTTTCTATGTGCTGCTGGCGCTGCGTGCGCGGCTGCGCGAGCTGGGCTGGTTCAATGCCGAGCGGCCCGAGCCGAACCTGGGCGAGCTGCTCGACTTGGTGGCCCTGGGTAGCGTCGCCGACGTGGTGCCGCTGGACGCCAACAACCGCATCCTGGTGCACCAGGGCCTGGCGCGTATCCGCGCCGGTCGCGCCCGGCCGGGTTTGCGCGCGCTGCTGGAAGTGGCGGGCAAGCAGCACGCCCGCATCACCTCCACCGACCTGGGCTTCATCCTTGGCCCGCGCCTGAATGCGGCGGGGCGTCTGGATGACATGAGCCTGGGCATCGAGTGCCTGCTCTGCGAAGACGAGGCCCTGGCCCGCGACATGGCCGTGCAACTCGACCAGCTCAACCAGGACCGCAAGGCCATCGAGCAGGGCATGCAGCGCGAGGCCCTGGCTCAGCTCAAGGACCTGCCGCTGGAAAACCTGCCGTTCGGCCTGTGCCTGTTCGAAGCGGACTGGCACCAGGGCGTGATCGGCATCCTCGCCTCGCGCCTTAAAGAGCGCTACCACCGCCCGACCATCGCCTTCGCCGATGCCGGGGAGGGCATGCTCAAGGGATCGGCGCGCTCGGTACCGGGCTTTCATATCCGCGACGCGCTGGACGCCGTGGCCTCGCGTCACCCAGGGCTGATCAGCAAGTTCGGCGGCCACGCCATGGCTGCCGGCCTGTCGCTGCCGGCCGAGCATTTCGAGACCTTCGCCAGGGCCTTCGACGATGAAGTGCGTCGCCAGCTCTGCGAGGAGGACCTGACCGGTCGGCTGCTTTCCGACGGTGTGCTGAGCATCGACGAATTCAACCTGCCGCTGGCCCGCGAGCTGCGCAATGCCGGCCCCTGGGGGCAGCATTTCCCCGAGCCGCTGTTCCACGGCGCCTTCCAGCTGGTGCAGCAGCGCATCGTCGGTGAGCGTCACCTGAAAGTGGTGCTCAAGAGCGAGTGCGGCAGCGTTCAGCTCGACGGCATCGCCTTTGGCGTCGACCGCGAAGTGTGGCCCAACCCGACCGTGCGCTGGGTCGAGCTGGCATACAAACTCGATGTAAACGAGTTTCGCGGCCAGGAGTCCGTGCAGTTGCTTATCTCCCACCTGGCGCCGCGCTAGCCGACCGTTAAAAACTACCTGCGTTGCCATCGCTGCGTTGAAAGCGAACTCAGAGAGCCGCTTGCGGCTAACGTGCTTTAGCACGGCCCGAAGGGCGAGCGAAGCGAGTCATGCTCATGTACAAAAGTACACTCCGCTTCCTCGCTCGCTTTCGCCTTGCGCTGGCTGCCTCGCCTACGTTTTTAAACGGCCTGCTGGTTCAAGTTTGAGCGGCGCCTCTTTCGGCGTCCGCTGGTTGATTGTTGCGCGCAATATCCTGACGCAATCTGTAACCGACGGCGGCCAGGCTTCGCAGTAGATTCATCCGTTCCGAATCCCTGGAGACGTCCATGAATACGCGTGGCTTGCTCGATCAACTGCTCAAGTCCGGGCAGCAATTGCTGCAACAGAAAACCGCTGGTAAATCCTCATCCGGCCTGGGCGACGCCCTGGGCGGCTTGCTTGGCGGCGCTTCTGGCAAATCCTCTGGTGGTGGTAGCGATCTGGGCTCGATGCTCAAGGGCGCTGGCGGCGGTGCGGCGCTGGCCATGCTGCTGGGCAATAAGCGCGTCCGCAAGGTCGGTGGCAAGGTGGCGATCTATGGCGGCCTGGCCGCCTTGGGAGTGATCGCCTACAAGGCCTACGGCAACTGGCAGGCCAAGCAGGCGGGCACCCTCAAGGGTGAGCCGCAGACCATCGATCGACTGCCGGCGCCCGAGGTGGAGCTGCACAGCCAGGGCATCCTCAAGGCACTGGTGGCGGCGGCCAAGGCCGATGGGCATGTCGATGAACGCGAGCGCGAGCTGATCGAAGGCGAGTTCAGCAAGCTGGCCAGCGACAGCGAAACCCAGCATTGGCTGCATGCAGAGCTGAACAAACCACTGGACCCGGCCGAGGTGGCCCGCGCCGCCAGCACGCCGGAAATGGCCGCGGAAATGTACGTGGCCAGCGTGCTGATGGTCGACGAGGAACACTTCATGGAGCGTGCCTACCTGGACGAACTGGCTCGCCATCTCAAGCTCGACCCGGCCCTCAAGGCCGAACTCGAGGCCCAGGTCCGCCAGGACCTCCAGTAACCATTCGAATCTGTCTGCCGGCGGCCCCTGGTCGTCCGGCAGTGGTCCCCATTCTCCCTCTGCATGTCCGGGCGCCTGTTCTACAGTAAATAGGCCCGCTCTCGCTTGCGCTGCATCCGCAACGCCCCTAGAGTCCGGCAGCATGAGCTGGAGGCGCTGCCCTGCGGCGGATCAGGAATATCGGCAGATGGGGTTGAATGTGAAGAACTGGACTGTTCGCCAGCGTATCCAGGCAAGTTTTGCGGTCATCATCGCCATCATGCTGTTGATGGCCGTGGCGTCGTTCGAGCGTCTGGTACGCATCGACAGCAGCGCCAATCGCCTGCTCGGCGATGCCATGCCCGGCATGTTCAACATCACCCAGGTGCGCAGCTTCTGGACGGAAATCTTTCATCAGACCACCGTTCTGGTGAGCATCAAGGACCAGCATGTCTTTTCCGATGCCGAGCGCCTTTCACTGAAACAGGCCAGCGACAAGCTGGCTGAAACCATCGACGATTACCGCCAAACCATTCGCAGCGACGCGGACCGCAATGCCCTGGACAGCTTCGAGCAGACCCGTGCGGTGTTCGCCGAGCAGCAGGCCGTCGTGCTGTCGCTCTATGAGCAGGGCCGTGCTGGCGAGGCGCGCGCCAAGCTGGCTGGCGATCTGACCGATACCTGGAATGCGGGGCGCACCCATCTGACCCAGATGATCGAGCTCAACCGCAACGTGGCCTATACCGAGGGCGAAGAGATCGTCAAAGCGGTCAATCGTGCCGAAGTGAGCATGGCGATTTCCGTGCTGCTGGCAATCGTTGCCGCGTTCGTGTGTGGCTACTTCCTGATGCAGGCCATCACCCGCCCGGTGCAGCAAGTAGTCGACACCCTGCAGCAACTGGCCAGCGGCGACCTGACCGCACGCCTGAACCTGGGCCGGCGCGACGAGTTCAATGCCATCGAAACCGGCTTCAACGGCATGGCCGAGGAGATCAAGGCGCTGGTCGCCCAGGCGCAGCGCTCGGCCGTGCAGGTCACCACCTCGGTGACCGAGATCGCCGCCACCTCCAAGCAGCAGCAGGCCACCGCCACCGAAACGGCTGCCACCACCACGGAAATCGGCGCCACCTCGCGGGAAATCGCCGCTACTTCCCGGGATCTGGTACGCACCATGACCGAGGTATCCGGCGCGGCCGAACAGACCTCGACCCTGGCCGGCGCCGGGCAGCTGGGCCTGGCGCGCATGGAAGACACCATGCACCAGGTGATGAACGCCGCCGAGCTGGTCAATGCCAAGCTGGCGATCCTCAACGAGAAGGCCGGCAACATCAATCATGTGGTCACCACCATCGTCAAAGTGGCGGACCAGACCAACCTGCTGTCGCTCAATGCGGCCATCGAGGCCGAGAAGGCCGGCGAGTACGGCCGCGGCTTCGCGGTGGTCGCAACCGAAGTGCGTCGCCTGGCCGACCAGACGGCGGTGGCCACCTACGACATCGAACAGATGGTGCGCGAGATCCAGTCGGCGGTATCCGCTGGCGTGATGGGCATGGACCGTTTCTCCGAAGAAGTGCGCCGCGGCATCGCCGAGGTCGGCCAGGTCGGCGAGCAGCTGGCGCAGATCATCCATCAGGTGCAGGCCCTGGCGCCGCGCGTGCTGATGGTCAACGAAGGCATGCAGGCGCAGTCCACCGGCGCCGAGCAGATCAACCAGGCGCTGGTGCAGCTCAGCGAGGCGTCGGCGCAGACCGTCGAGTCGCTGCGCCAGGCCAGCGCTTCCATTGACGACCTCAATCTGGTGGCGAACGGTCTGCGCACCGGCGTCAGCCGCTTCAAGGTTTGACGCGGTGATCGAAGCCGGCAGGCCTTCGCCGGGGCGGCGTAGCCAGGGGCAACTGTTCCTGCTGTTCAGCATGGGCAGTGATCGCTATGCCCTGGACGTTCACGAAGTGGTCGAGGTGCTGCCGCTGCGTCGCTGCAAGCAGATTCCTGGCGCGCCTGCGTGGGTGGCCGGGCTCTTCGTGTTTCGCGGCACGCCGGTGCCGGTGATCGACCTGACCGCCCACGCGCTCGGGCAGCCCGCCGTGGTGCGCACCAGCACCCGCCTGGTGGTGGTGCATCACCAGGCGCGCTGGCTGGGCCTGATTCTGGAACAGGCCAGCGACACCCTGCGCAGCCCTGCCGAAGCCTTTGTGGGCAGCGGCCTAGACCTGCCGAATGCCCGTTACCTGGGGCCTGTGCTCAAATCCGAACAGGGTCTGGTGCAGTGGGTGCGGGTCGGCGATCTGCTCGACGATCACGTGCGCGAGTTGCTGTATGCGGCAGCGGAGGGCAGCCAATGATCGCCCGCTTCGAGCAACTGCTGCATGCTCTGATCGGCCTGGATGCCGAGTCCGTCGGTCAGGTGGTGATCGAGCGAGCGGTTCGCCAGCGGATTGCCGCGCTGGGTTGCGCCGATGAGGACGCCTATTGGCAAGCGGTGCAGACGTCGGCCAGCGAGCAGCAGGCGCTGGTCGAGGCCGTGGTGGTGCCGGAAACCTGGTTCTTCCGCTATCCGGAATCCTTCGTCGCGCTTGCCAAACTGGCTCGCGAGCGCAGTGCGCAACTGGCCGGCGCCCGGCCGCTGCGCATCCTCAGCCTGCCGTGCTCGACCGGCGAGGAACCTTACTCAATTGCCATGACGCTGCTCGATGCTGGCTTGCCGGGCGATGGCTTTCGCATCGATGCCATGGACATCAGTGAGGTCAACCTGCAGCGCGCCGAGCGGGGCATCTATGGCCGCAATTCCTTTCGCGGCAATGATCTGAGCTTTCGCGACCGGCATTTCACGCAAACCCCGGAAGGCTTCGCACTGAACAGCGCCGTGCGGCGCCAGGTGCGCCTGCTGGCCGGCAACCTGCTGGCGCCCGGTTTGCTGGCCGGCGAAGCGCCGTACGATCTGGTGTTCTGCCGCAACCTGCTGATTTACTTCGACCGGCCTACCCAGCGTACGGCGGCAGCGGTGCTGCAGCGCCTGATGCGTGAGGACGGCGCGATGTTCATCGGCCCGGCCGAGGCCAGTCTGTTCAGCCAGGTCGGTATGCAGGCGCTGAATATCCCGCTGGCCTTCGTGTTCCGTCGTCTGGCCGAGCGGCCAGCCAGTACGCCAGTGCCCAGCCCTCAGGCACGGGTGAAGCCTGCTCCCTTACCGCCGCCTATGCCGCGCCCAGTCGTCAGGGCACCTGCTGCGGTGCCGCGTACGCCGGTCGCCGCGCCGGTACCTGCCGCGGGTGCTGCCGATAATGCGCTGGAGGAAATCGCCGTACTCGCCAATGCCGGGCGCAGCGATGAAGCTCGCGCCGCCTGCGAGCGCTACCTCGCCGCCCATGGGCCGAGTGCCCAGGTGTTCTACTGGCTAGGGCTGCTTAGCGATGTGGCCGGGCGGGGCAGCGAAGCCCAGGCCTATTACCGCAAGACCCTTTACCTGGCGCCGACCCATGCCGAAGCGCTGGCGCACCTCTCGGCGCTGCTCGCCGCCGGTGGCGACCTGGCCGGCGCCAAGCGCCTGCAACAGCGGGCGGGCCGTGGAGTGAGCCGTGATGAGCGATAACCTGCTGCCGCTGAGCGATGCCGAACGCGACGCCGTCGACGACTGCTGGAACCGCATCGGCGTGCAGGGCGACAAGTCTTGCGAGCGCCTGGTCAAGCATATTCACTGCCGCAATTGCGAAGTGCACGCCGAGCTTGCCACCCGGCTGCTCGACCGCTTTGCGCTGCAGCGCAGCGACGCCCAGCCCGACGAGGAGTGGACCCCGCAGGACGACAGCGTGCGCCGTTCGCTGCTGCTGTTCCGCCTGGGCGATGCCTGGCTTGCCTTGCCGACGCGGGCGCTCAGCGAAGTCGCCGCGCGCACGCCGATTCATTCGCTGCCGCACCAGCGTTCCGTCGGGCTGATCGGCGTAACCAACGTGCGCGGCGCTTTGGTGGCCTGTTTCTCCCTCGCCGAGATGCTCGGGCTCGATGCCGGTGAAGCGGTCAGCGAGCGGCGCGTGGTGCCGCGCATGCTGATCTTCAACCTGGCCGACGGGCCGGTGGTGTTGCCGGTCGACGAGGTCGAAGGCATCGAGGCGATCCCCCTCAGCCAGATCGTCGAGGCGGGTACTGGCAGCGTGCCGGTGGGCCGTCGTTTCGCCGCCGGTGTGTTGCAGTGGAAGAGCCGCAGCGTAACCCTGCTCGACGAACAGCTGGTGCAGCAGACCATCGCCAGGAGTCTCGGATGACGCCCGATCAGATGCGCGACGCATCACTGCTGGAGCTGTTCAAGCTCGAAGCCGAAGCCCAGACCCAGGTGCTCAACAGCGGCCTGCTGGTGCTCGAGCGCGACCCGCGACATGCCGGCAGCCTCGAGGCTTGCATGCGTGCGGCCCACTCGCTCAAGGGCGCGGCGCGTATTGTCGGGCTGGATGCTGGAGTCAAGGTCGCCCACGTGATGGAGGATTGCCTGGTCGAAGCCCAGGAAGGCCGCCTGTTGCTCAGCCCGGAGCATATCGATGCCTTGCTGCAGGGTGCCGATATTCTGCTTGGCCTGGGTACACCGCCTCAGCCCGGTGCGATCGACCCTGGTATCGACGCCCTGGTGGCGCGCCTCGGCGCCTTGGCGCGCGGGCTCCCGGTTCCGTCGGCGGCGCAGGCGCAGGTGCCAGTTGCTGCAGAAGAGCCAGCTGCCGTCATGGCGCCACCCGAGCCGCCAGTTAAAGCGCCTGTCGTCGAACCATCCGTTGCAGCGCCGCCCGCCAAACCGGAGGTCAGCGAACCGGCAGGCGAGGGTCGCGCAAGGATTCTGCGGGTCAGCGCCGAACGACTCGATCACCTCTTGGACATCTCCAGCAAATCCCTGGTGGAGTTCCAGCGCATCAAACCTCTGGGCGACAGCCTGCAGCGTCTGAAGCGTCTGCAAGCCACCGCTCGCCGTGCACTGGACGTGGCCCGCGAAGCGCTGCCCAAGGGTGCGGTAGATGCCCAGGCCGAGGCCATGCTGCAGGAAACCCGCCAGGCCCTCGGCGAGTGCCAGCAACTGCTGGCCCAGCACATGACCGATCTGGACGACTTCGGCTGGCAAAGCGGGCAGCGCGCCCAATCGCTCTACGACGCTGCGCTGGCCTCGCGCATGCGGCCATTCGCCGATGTGCTGGCCGGCCAGGAGCGCATGCTGCGTGACCTGTCGCGCTCGCTCGGCAAGCAGGTGCGCCTGGTCGTCGAGGGCGAGGGCACTCAGGTCGACCGCGACGTGCTGGAACGCCTGGAAGCGCCACTGACTCACCTGCTGCGCAACGCCCTTGACCACGGCATCGAAACGCCAGAACGGCGCCTGGCGCAGGGCAAACCGGCCGAAGGGCAGATTCTGATCCGTGCCCGTCACCATGCCGGCATGCTGCTGCTGGAGCTGCGCGATGACGGCGGCGGCGTCGACCTCGAGAAGCTGCGCCGGGCGGTGATCAGTCGCGGTTTCGCCACCGAGCAGACCGGCGAGCAGCTCACCGAAGACGAGTTGCTGGCCTTTCTGTTCCTGCCCGGCTTCAGTATGCGTGAGCAGGTGACCGAGGTGTCCGGCCGCGGCGTCGGCCTGGACGCCGTGCAGCACATGGTGCGTCAGCTGCGCGGTGGCGTGCGTATGCAGCAGCGCCAAGGCGAGGGCTCGACCTTCTACCTGGAAGTGCCGCTGACCCTGTCGGTGGTGCGCAGCCTGGTGGTCGAGGTGGGCGGTGAGGCCTACGCGCTGCCGCTGGCCCATATCGAACGCATGACTCGCCTGCAGGCCGAGGACATCGTGCAGCTCGAAGGCCGTCAGCATTTCTGGAGCGAGGGGCAGCACGTCGGCCTGATCGCCGCCAGCCAGATTCTCCAGCGCCCGGAAGGCAAGCCCAGCGACAACGGCATCCCCGTGGTGCTGATCCGCGACCGCGACAGCCTGTTCGGCCTGGTGGTCGAGCGTTTCATCGGTGAACGCACCCTGGTGGTGATGCCCCTGGACCCGCGCCTGGGCAAGGTGC
>Ga0209370_1000911_pt1 | contig 30863 bp, 29 predicted proteins | sample AgamicAtPrz_FD_187164 | JGI IMG/M metagenome (GOLD analysis project Ga0209370, IMG submission 187164) | Agave microbial communities from Guanajuato, Mexico - At.P.rz (SPAdes) (version 2) | ecosystem: Host-associated > Plants > Phyllosphere > Phylloplane/Leaf | place: Guanajuato, Mexico... | reverse complement strand
ACTTCATGTCACAATTTTGTCCTCTAAACCGAGAGTGACCCATGGACACCCTGCAAAACATGCGTGCTTTCAGTTGCGTGGCCCAGCTCGGCAGCTTCACCGCTGCCGCGGCGCAACTGGATACGACCACCGCGAACGTGTCGCGGGCGGTCTCCAACCTGGAAGCCCATCTGCAAACCCGCCTGCTCAACCGCACCACCCGGCGCATCGCGCTGACCGAAGCCGGCAAGCGCTACCTGATGCGCTGCGAACAGATTCTTACCTACGTGGAAGAAGCCGAGGCCGAGGCCAGCGATGCCCATGCCCGGCCCGCCGGGCAGCTGAAGGTGCATTCGATGACGGGTGTCGGTCAGCACTTCGTGGTCGACGCCATCGCCCGCTACCGCGAATCGCACCCGGACGTGACCTTCGACCTGACCATGGCCAACCGCGTGCCCGACCTGCTCGACGAGGGCTACGACGTGTCGATCGTGCTGGCCAGCGAGCTGCCGGACTCGGGGTTCGTCTCCCAGCGCCTGGGCATCACCTACAGCATCGTCTGCGCCGCGCCCGACTACGTGGCGCGCCATGGCTTCGCGCAAAAGCCCGCCGACCTGCTCAAGCATGCCTGCCTGCGCATGGTCAGCCCGGTGATCCCGCTGGAGAAATGGCTGTTCGACGGCCCCGAGGGGCAGGAGGTGGTCAACATCACCACCTCGCCGTTCCAGGTGAACTCCGCCGATGCGATGAAGACCGCGATCCGCAGCGGCATGGGCGTGGGCGTGCTGCCGATCTACACCGCCATCGATGGCCTGCGCGACGGCAGCCTGGTGCGGATCCTGCCGCAGTACCGCCTGCAGGAGCTGAACCTGTATGCGATCTACCCGTCGCGCCAGTACCTGGATGCGAAGATCAAGACCTGGGTCGAGTACCTGCGCAACTCGCTGCCGGAGATCCTCGCCGCCCACGAGGCCGACCTGAAAACCCACGAGTTGCTGATCGCCAACTGAAAAAGCCGGTGCATTCGGGCGGGGGACAATGGTAGGTTGCTAAGCAACGATACCGCCCCTACCCGCCTTGCAGAGAAGCAGCCCGATGAAAAAGACCGTCCTGGCCTTCAGCCGCATCACCCCGGCCATGGCCGAGCGCCTGCAACACGACTTCAACGTGATCGTGCCCAACCCCAAGCTGGGCGACATCGCCGCCCAGTTCAACGAAGCGCTGCCCGAAGCCCACGGCCTGATCGGCGTCGGCCGCAAGCTGGGCCGGGCGCAGCTCGAAGGCGCGGGCAAGCTGGAGGTGGTGTCCAGCGTCTCGGTCGGCTATGACAACTACGACCTGGACTACTTCAACGAACGCGGCATCGCCCTGACCAACACCCCCGACGTGCTCACCGAAAGCACCGCCGACCTGGGCTTTGCCCTGATCATGGGTTGCGCCCGGCGCACCGCAGAGCTGGATGCCTGGACCAAGGCCGGCCACTGGCAGGCCACCGTCGGCCCGGCGCAGTTCGGCTGCGATGTGCACGGCAAGACACTGGGCATCGTCGGCCTGGGCAACATCGGCGCGGCCATCGCCCGGCGTGGCCGATTCGGTTTCAACATGCAGGTGCTGTACACCGGCAACAGCCGCAAGGCCGCGCTGGAACAGGAGCTGGGCGCGCAGTTCCGCAGCCTGGACGAGCTGTTGGCAGAGGCCGATTTCGTCTGCCTGGTGGTGCCGCTGTCCGAGGCCACCCGCAAGCTGATCGGCGCCCGCGAGCTGAAGCTGATGAAGCCCAGCGCGTTCCTGGTCAACATCGCCCGTGGCCCGGTGGTCGACGAAGCGGCACTGGTCGAGGCACTGCAGGAAGGCACCATTCGCGGCGCTGGCCTGGACGTGTACGAAAAGGAGCCGTTGGCCGATTCGCCGCTGTTCAAGCTACCCAACGCCCTGACCCTGCCGCACATCGGCTCGGCCACTGCCGAGACCCGCGAGGCCATGGCCAACCGGGCCATCGACAACCTGCGCTCGGCATTGCTGGGCGAGCGACCGCAGGACCTGGTGAATCCGCAGGTGTGGAAAAGCTGAGCCGTTCAGCCCGAGTTACTGGCCTCGTCGCAGCCCACCCCCACTGCAGACTGCGACAGAGTGCCATTACTTGACTGCCAGCGCCCCTTCCACAGGCCTTGGCTTCGGCTTGCGAAACACCAGCACATTCCCCGCCATCACCGCCACCAACCCCAGCAACGCCGGCGCTGTCCACTGATATCCCTCGGCAAACGCCGACACATTCAACGCCACCAGCGGGAACAGCACGGTGCAGTAGGCGGCCCGCTCCGGCCCCATGCGCCCGACCAGCGTGAGGTAAGCGGTAAAGCCGATCACCGAGCCCGGGATCACCAGGTACAACAGCGAACCGATATAGCGCGTGTTCCACTCCATCTCGAACGGGATGCCGCTGAGCAGGCAGTACACCGCCAGCATCGACGCGCCGTAGAGCATGCCCCAGGCATTGGTGGTCATGGGTTTGAGCCCGGCCTTCTGCTGCACGCTGGAGAGCATGTTGCCCGCGGAGAAGCACAGCGTGCCAAGCAGCGCCAAGCCCAGGCCATACAGGGTTTCACGGCTGGCGGCATGATGGGAAAGCTCCGGCCAGAACAGCAGTCCCAAGCCCAGCAGCCCCATGGCCCCGCCGCCAAGCACATTGGCGGCGATCTTCTGGCCGAAGAAGATCCGTGCATTGATCGCGTTCCACAGGGTGGCCGTGGAGAACACCACGGCGATCAGGCCGCTGGCGACCCATTGGCTGGCGGTGAGGAAGCACATGAAGTTGACGCAGAACAGGCACAGGCCCTGGGCCAGGCACACCAGATGGCCACGCCGGTTCATCGGCTGCAGGCGGCGGGCGAGCAGCAGCAAGGCGAACAGGATCAAGCCGGCCAGGGCGAAGCGGTAGACGATCGACACCGGGATGGCGACCACCCCCAGCTGCAGCTTCAAGGCGATCCAGGTGGTGCCCCAGATCAGGACGGTGAGCAGGTAGAGCGACAGGTTCATGGCGGCTTCCTCGAACAGGCTTTCGGCCCATCGCGGGGCAAGCCCGCGATGGCCGTCACAGACAAGCAGTGTCTTCCCCAGCTGCACGCCTGCGCTTGCACAAACTTGCGCTTTTTCCTCTTCCGCCAGCTGCCATCCCATCGCCGCCACAGTACGATGGCCTGCAGAGGAGTCTCCCCATGCCCGCACTCGACCACCTGCAAGTCTTCAACGCCATGCATGCCTCGCCCAACGCCCGGCTGGAGCTGAGCGCGCACCTGGGCGACGGCTTGGCGGGGGCGTTATGGAGCAACCGCGACGACGCCCGCGACTACCAGGCGCCCAGCCACCACACGTTGTCGTGCTACATCGCCGACGGCACCGGTACCTTCCGCCGCCAGCGCCCGGCCGACAAAGGCGCACCGGGCAAGCTGTGCATCATGCCGGCCGGCCACGAGTCCAACTGGGTGGTCAACGGCACGATCCGCCTGGCCCACCTGTACGTCAGCGAACAGCAGTTCGCCCTTGGCTGCACCCGCCTGCTGGACCGCGAGCCGCGTGAAATGCAGCTGCGCGAGGCGACCTTCCTCGACGACCCGCAACAGGCCGCGCGCTTTCGCCAGCTGATCGGCCTGGACTGGGCCGAGCCCGGCGAGCGCCTGCTGGCCAGCAGTCTGGCCCATGACATCATCGACCATGCCGTGCTCAATCAGGCCGGCCTGCGCCAAGGGCTCAAACTCAAGGGCGGCTTGGCGCCGCACCAGCGGCGCCAATTGGTGGACTATATCGAGGCCCACCTCGACCAGGCGCTGACGCTGGGGGAGCTGGCGCTGCGCTGCAACCTGTCCGAATACCACTTTGCACGGATGTTCCGGGCAAGCTTCGGTCTGCCGCCACATCAGTACCTGCTGGCCCGGCGACTGCAAAGGGCGTGTCGGTTGCTGCGCATGGGCACCTTGCCCCTGGGCGAGGTGGCGCTGTTGTGCGGGTTTGCCAGTGCCAGTCACTTCAGCAACCGGTTCAGGCAGGCGCTGGGGGCGACGCCGGGGGAGTACCGGGCAGCGTTTGCCGGTTGAACCTGGCGCCGCAAAGCGGTCCCGGCGCTCTAGAATTCCAAGGTGCTCGACAGGCTTACCTGCCGCGCATCCCCCACCGCGACGAAGTAACGGTTCACCGCCGAGCTGTAATAGACCTTGTCGAACAGGTTCTTCACGTTCAACTGCAGGCGCACCTTGTGCTCGTCCAGCTTGGTTTCGTAGCTGGCGAAGGCATCGGCCACGGTGTAGGCCGGCAGGTCGAAGTCATTGGTGGCGTTCCCCGTACGCTCACCCACGTAGCGCGCGCCGGCCCCCAAGCGCAGGCGATCACCACCGAACAGGCTGCCGTAGTCGTATACCGCCGACAGCGAGCCGCTGTGACGAGCGACGTTCTGCAGGCGATTGCCCTTGAGCTGCGGGTCCTTGGTCACCTCGGCGTCAGTGAAGGCATAGGCGCCGATCAGGCTCCAGCGCTCGCTGAGCTGACCGGTCAGGTCCAGCTCGACACCCCGTGAGCGGACTTCCCCTGCGTTGCTGTAGAGAATGGTCCCCGGCTGGGTGTCGCCATCGGCTACCAGCACGTTGCGCTTGGTGATGTCGAACAGCGCCAGGGTACCGGTCACCGCGCCCGGCACGTCGAGCTTGGCGCCCAGCTCCCACGACTTGCCCTCCTCCGGCGCCACGCCTGAGTCCAGGGTCAGGGTGCGACCACCGCCGAGGCTCAGCGGGGCGATGGTCGAGTTGGGCTTGAACGACTCGCTGTAGCTGCCATAGAACGACAGCTGGTCATCGACCTTGTACACCACGCCCGCATGGGGCACCCAGGTCTGGTCGCTGGTGTCGGTGTTGACGTTGAACGGGCGGCCGCGTCCGGCGTACTGGTCGTACTGCTGGAAGCGCCCGCCGGCCACCAGGATCCAGTGCTCGTCCAGGTGCCAGGCATCCTGCAGGAACAGCGCGTCGGTGCGCAGCTTGTCGGTCTGGTCGCTGTCGCTGGCGCGCACGTTGGTGCCTTCCACTTCGCGGCCATAGACCGGGTTCAGGTAGCTGAAGGTCGAGCGGCTGTTCTGGCGGATCAGGTCGGCGCGGTAGACCTTGCGGTCCTCATGATCGACACCCACCACCAGATCGTGGCGCATGCCCGCCAGTTCGACACTGCCGTTGAGGCTGAGGGTGGCGAACTGGTCGCGGCTCAGGGCGCCCTGGGTGCCGTCGATGCTGCGCGACAGCGTGCCCTTGCTTTCATCCACGCCGGTCACGCGGACCTGGCTGGCATCGTAGGTCTCGCGGTTGAAGCTGTAGCCGAAGTGCACCTTCCAATCGTCGGCCAGGCGATGATCGATCTCCAGGCGGTACAGGTCGGAGCGGCCCTCCATGTCGTTGAATGGCTCGTCCAGGCGTCGGGTGGCGGGAATATTCAACGGGTGGCCGTCGCTGCCGAAGGCGGTGCCGCGGTCGAACGGGTAGAGAAACTCACGGTGCTCATAAGCCAGCACCACCTGGGTGTCCTCGCCGTACCAGGCCAGCGACGGCGCCACCAGCGACTCACGGTGCACGCCGTAGTTGCGCCAGTAGTCCTCATCCTCGTGATCGACGATCAGGCGGTAGGCCAGGTTGCTGTCGCCCAACGCCCCGGTGCTGTCCAGGCCGCCACCACTGCCGTTCTTGCCGCTGCCGTAGGTCGAGCCGCGCAGGGTCAGGGCGTTGTACTGCGTCAGTTGCGGGCGCTTGCTGACGACGTTGATCACCCCGCCCGGGTCCTGGATGCCATACAGCAGCGAGGCCGGCCCCTTGAGCACCTCGACCCGCTCGGTGCTGGCGTTGAGCGCGCGCCCCTGCACGATCGGCATGCCGTCGCGCATGATCGAGCCGTCACGGTTGTCGCCGAAGCCGCGCTTCATCACCGTGTCGGCGGTGCCGCCGAAATTGTTGCCTTGGGTGATGCCACTGACGTTGTACAAGGCATCGTCCAGGTTGCGCGGCGCCTGGTCGCGGAGCACCTGGGCCGGGACCACGTTGACGGCCTGGGGGATATCCAGCGTCGCGCCCTGGCCGCGCATGATCGAGGCGCTGGCCGGCGGCTGGTAGCTGTAGTCGTCCAGCTGCGAGTTGATGGTGGTGGCCTGCAGGTTCAGTGCGCCGGAGGCGTCGACCGGCTCCAGGGTCAGGGTGCGCCCATCGACTCGACGCCAGGCCAGGCCTGAGTTGCCGAGCAACTGTTGCAAGGCCTGCTCGGCATCGAAGGTGCCGTTCAGCGCCGGGGCCTGCACGTCCGGCAGGGCCAGGGTGTAGACCACGCTCTGCCCGGTGGCGCGGCTGAAGGCGTTGAGCGCCTGGGCCAGCGGCTGGCTGGGCTGGGCGAAGGCATAGACCTGGCTCTGCGGGGCGGCCACGGCCTGGGGCGCGACGGCCATGGCGGACAAGCTGCAGAGGCCGAACCAGAGCGGGACGCAACGCGGGGTGAACTTCATGGACGCGGACCTATGGGCGGGATGATCGTATGCGAATGAATCGCACTTCCACTCACTACACGGATGCCGCCGTGGGGTACCTCATCACCTGATGAAATATTTTTTCTGCCCCACGATGGCGTCGGCTCAGGTCAACGCAATACGGTCAACCGCCCCAGCACCGTCTGCCGCGAAAAGCCCAGCACCTTGCCCAGCGAATCCAGCGCCGCCAACGGTTCCTCCACCGGGAAACTGCCACTGACCCTGCGCTGCGCCAGCTCACCGTCGAGCAGCAGGATCCGCCCCGGGTAGTAACGCCCCAGGTCCTCGATCACCTGCGCCAGCGGTACCTGGTAGTAGTTCAGCCAGCCCTGGCGCCAGGCCAGGCGATCGTCGCTGTCCACCGCCTCGACGCCACCGGCCACGCCGCCGGCATAGGCCAACTGCTGGTTGGCCGTCAGCTCGCGTGCCGGCTGCCCTTGGGCCGGCGTCACCGCCACGCGGCCGCTGCGCACGGTGACCTGGGCGCCAGCGTCTTGCCCACGCACCTCGAACTGGGTCCCCAGCACCCGCACTTCGCCGCCCTGGGCGTCCACCAGGAATGGTTCGCCGGTATGGGTCACCTCGAAGAATGCGGCGCCGCGCAGCAACCGCACGCGCCGCTGCCCATGGGCGAAATCCACCGCGACCGCGGTCCCGGCATCCAGGGTCAGTTGCGAATGATCGGCCAAGGTCACTTGCCGCACCTGCGCCCCGCTGGTGTAGTCGGCACGCAGGTCCTGCAGCCAGAACTGTGGCTGCCAGCCCGCCGCGAACCCCAGCGCCAGCAGCAGGCTCGCCGCCACCGCCAGGCCGCGCCAAGGCCGCTTGCGCTCAGGTCGGCGCATGGCCTCCAGGTACGCTTGCAGGCCTTGTCGCTCCTCGGCCGCCAGCCGCGCCGCCGGCGCCTCGCTCAGGCGCCACAGCGCCTGGACCTCGGCATAGGCCTGGCGATGGGCGGGACTCTCCAGCAACCAGCGCTTGAACGCCGCGCCCTCGGCCTGCGCCGGCTGCTGCTGGATGCGCCCCAGCCAGCGCAAGGCGGCCTGGGACTGGGCGGCAGTGATCGGCTGTTCAACACTCATCGACGGGCGCTCCCTGGCCGGCGCAGTGGGGACGCGGGTTCGGCGACACTCGCCTTGCACGCTTCGAGGGCGCGCATCATATGCTTTTCCACCGCGCTCTGGGACAACTGCATGGCCTTGGCGATCTCGCCGTAGGTGCAACCATGGATGCGGCTGAGCAGAAAGATCTGCCGGGTGCGTTCGGGCAACGCCCGCAGGGCTGCCTCGATGCGTTGCAGGTCGTGGTCGACCTCCAGGGCCTGCTCGGGCGCCTGGGCGCAATGCGATTCATCGGGGTCGTGCAGGCCTTCGGTGACGCGGTCGCGGCTGCCTTCGCTGCGCAGGTAATCGATGGCCAGGTTGCTGGCGCTGCGCAGCAGGTAGGTGTCGAGCGCCTCGACCTTCACCTCCGGGCGCCGCCAGAAGCGCAGGAACAGGTCCTGCACCAGGTCCGACGCCGTGGCGCGGCAGCCCACGCGGCGGCTGACCAGCGCCTCCATGCGCGCACGCTGGGCCAGGAACACCTGGAGAAAGCGCGCCCGACCGCCGCCGGCCTCGGAGTCGCTCAAGGGCCTAGACCGCCAGCACGGCGAGCAGCGGCCCGAGCACCAGGCTGGCAAGCGCCGCGCCGAGCAACAGCCGCGGCTGGTAGGGCAGGCCGAACACCCACAGGGTTACGCCGGCCATCAGCACGGCGATCCACTCCACCAGGCCCAGGGCCCAGCCGCGCCCATGCACGGCGAGGATCAACGACAGCAGCAGCAACGCCCAGCCCGCCACCTTCAGGGCTCGCAGCTGCCGCCCCGTGGGCTTGCGCCCGATCAGGTCGTTGAAGTGTTTTTCCATGGCCAGGCACAGCCCGGCGAAACCGGCGAAGCCCATCAGCGCAACCCCCAGCATCAGCTCGCCTCCACGGTCTTGGCGGCGCGTGGCGCACGCTTGGCGGCCGGCTTGGGCGCACGCAGCATCTTGCCGGCGGCCCAGGCCAGGAACAGGCCGGTGGCCAGCGCCGTCAGGTCGAAACCGGCCATGGCCCAGTCACCGGCGGCGATGGAATGGTCCAGGCCGTTGGCGGTAGTCAGCGCGTTGAGCAGCGGCAGCAAGGCGAACGCCAGCGCGCCCAGCGTCAGTTGCTCGCCCCAGGCGCGGCGCCCGCTCCTCAGCATGGCGTGGAGCAATGACGCGCCCCAGGCCAGGAAGAAGCCGTTGATCTCCCAGTCGGCCCGCCCCTCCAATGTTGCCGGCAGCAGGCGATTGGCCCAGAAGAACGCCGCCACGCCCAGCAACAGGCCGCTCATGCTGGCGATGTTCAGCACCTCGACCAGGCGCAGCTCGCCGGGCATGCGCGCGCTCTTGGCATGCTTGAGCTGGCGCTTGCCCAGCCACATCACCAGGCCCGTGCCGATCACCGCCGTGCCGGCGACCCCGAAGACAAAGTACAGCCAGCGCAGCCAAGGCCCGGCGAAGTTGCCCATGTGCAGGCCGACGAAGGTGAACGAGGTGGTCATCGCCGCGCTTTCCGGCGCACCGCGCCGGAGCAGTTCGCCACTGACGCCATCGAAGGTCCAGATGGCGCTGCGCTGGTAGGCGACACTGTCTGCCGAGGCGCGGGTGAAGGTGACCCGGGCGTTGCGGTCACCGGGGTTGTGCACCTGGATGTAGCCCATGCGCGCCCCCGGCGCCTGTTCCTGGACCTTGGCATACAGCTCGCTCAACGGCGCCAGCGGCGCGGCCTGGGCCACCGCCTCGGGCACCTCGTCGCGGCCGAACACATCGTTGAAGTAGCCGCCGCTGTCGCCGTAGCTGGCCAGGATGCTGGCCGGCATGACCATGTACATGAAGATCACCAGGCTGCTGTAGCTGATCATCAGGTGAAACGGCAGCACCAGCACGCCGATGGCGTTGTGACCGTCGAGCCAGGAACGCTGGCCCTTGCCCGGGCGGAAGGTGAAGAACTCCTTGAAGATCTTCTTGTGGGTGATGATCCCGGTGACCAGCCCCAACAGCATGATGAAGGCGCAGAAGGTCGACAGCCAGCGCCCCCAAGGGTGAGGCATCTGCAGTTGGAAGTGGAAGCGGTAGAAGAACTCGCCGCCACGGCTGTCGCGGGCCTCGACCGCCTCGCCGGTGCGCGCGTCGAGGTCTTTGTCGGTGAAACCACGCCGCCCGCCGCCGTTCGGGTCGCGCCAGCTGACGCTCAGGGCCACCTGGCGCTCGCTGGGCAGGCGGATGAACCAGGTGCCGGCATGGCCGGCATTGGTTTCGAGGTAACGCTGGGCCAGGCCGAGACTGCTCACCGGGTCGAGCGGATGGCGCTGCACCTCGGGCTGGGTCCAGTGGCTGATCTCTTCCTTGAAGTACGACAGCGTCCCGGTGAGGAAGATGGCGAACAACAGCCAGCCGAAGATCAGGCCGGTCCAGGTGTGCAGCCAGGCCATGGCCTGGCGGAAGCCCTCTTTCATGGCAGGTTCATCCAGTAGGCCAGCGCGTTGATCAGCCCCAGCACCAGGCTTGGCAGCAGCACGCCCAACCAGGCGCGCCAGGCGCTGCGGCAGGCGAAGCACCAGATGAAGGCGATCAGGTAGAAGACGAATGACAGCATCATCCCAGTCATCGTCGCGTCGGCCTGGGTCATCGGCGCAAGCAGGGTGATGCAGACACTGGCCATCGACGCCAGCAGGTAGCCGCCCAGCAGCGCGGCAAGGCTGCGTGAGGTCACGGCCAGGCGGTAGCCCAGGGGAAGGCCGGCGGCTTTGCTCTTCATGGCGAGGGTCCGGGAATTGGGGTTGCAATACTAATGATTTCAATTCTCATAAGCAAAGCATCCCGACACGCGCGATCACATGCCTCGCGTCAGCACCGGCAACATGCAAGGTGGACCCTCGACTCCGCCCCCAGCAGTCGTCCCGCCCGAAGGCCAGCCAGCTGCCCGACCGGGGTCAGCTGCAAGAAGTGAAAGCCAAGAAGGTGCGCACCTGGGAAGGCGGCAACCGCACCAACAACGTGGACCTGCGGGCCGAGAACGGCGCGCGCTGGTCAATTTCGACAACCCGCTAGAGAGCCTCCAGACCTACGCCGACCGTGCGGCAGCCCTGTGGACAAGCGCCCTCCATAGGCGCTGCCTTCAAGCCAGCGCTTTCTCGATTGCCTGCACCACCGTTGGATCGTCTGGCGCGGTACGCGGGGCGAAGCGTGCCAGCACCCGGCCATCCTTGCCGACCAGGAATTTCTCGAAGTTCCAGGTGATGTCGCCGGGGAACTCGGCGCCTTCGCCCGCCAGCAGGCGATACAGCGAATGACGTTGCGCGCCGTTGACCTCGAGCTTGGCCCCCAGCGGGAAGCTCACGCCGTAGTTGAGGCTGCAGAAGTCCTGGATTTCCTTCTCGCTGCCAGGCTCCTGGCCTGCGAACTGGTTGCATGGCAGGCCGAGCACGTTGAAGCCCTGGCCCTTGTACTGCTGGTGCAGCTTTTCCAGCGAAGCGTATTGCGGCGTCAGGCCGCACTTGGAGGCGACATTGACCACCAGCACCACCTGGCCCTTGAACGGTGCAAGGGGCAGGTCCTCGCCGTTCAGCGCCTTCAACGTCAGGTCGTGAAATGCACTCATGATGAAATCCCCTCTACAGGTTCCGATTGCCGCAGGGGCGAATCCCGCCCACGAAAAAGGCGCGCGGCCAAACCGTCCACCCTCCCGAGGAGGGCAAGTCCGGCTTGCCCGAGCGCCTGGCGACTCTCTGAGCTTAGCGCAGAAAATCAGTGGTGATGGCCACCTTCGCCGTGGATGTGACGGTGAGCGATTTCTTCTTCGCTGGCGTCACGCACGTCGACAACCTTGACCTTGAAGTTCAGGCGCTGGCCAGCCAGCGGGTGGTTGCCGTCGACGGTCACGTCGTCGCCGTCGATGTCGCGGATGGTGACGATCTGCATCTGGCCGTCCGGCGCCGAGGCGTGGAACTGCATGCCGACTTCCAGTTGGTCGACGCCTTCGAACATCTTGCTGCTCAGGGTGCTGACCAGCTCGGCGGAGTATTCGCCGTAGGCTTCTTCGGGTTCGATGGCAACGGTCAGTTCCTCACCGGCCTGCTTGCCTTCCAGGGCTTTTTCCAGGCCCGGGATGATGTTGCCGGCACCGTGCAGGTAGACCAGCGGCGCACCACCGGCGGAGCTGTCGATGACCTCACCAGCGTCGTTGGTGAGGGTATAGTCGATGGAGACAGCCTTGTTGGCGGCGATCAGCATGGGGCAAGACCTTTTGCAAAAGAATGTAGAACGGACAAGTGTAACCAACGCATCGACCGATTGCGAACGCGACTCGGACCAAGGGCCGCCCATCAGTCGGATCACCGGCTTCCACCTCGACGAAGAAGGCCACTGGGTGGTCGAGCTGTCCTGCGGCCATACCCAGCACCTGCGCCACCAGCCGCCGTGGCAGGCCCGGCCCTGGGTGCTCGATGCCGACGAGCGCGCCCGGCGCATCGGCCAGGTATTCGCCTGCGGCTGGTGCGCGCAGGGGGCGGTTAGCGATACCCTTGGCCGCTGAATTCCTTGCACCGCTTATTTCGAGAAGCACGCATGCAGACATTTTTCATCGCGCCGACCGACTTCGGCGTCGGCCTGACCTCCATCAGCCTGGGCCTGGTGCGCACCCTGGAGCGCGCGGGGCTCAAGGTCGGCTTCTTCAAGCCGATCGCCCAGCCACACCCCGGCGACACCGGCCCGGAGCGTTCCAGCGAACTGGTCGCCCGCACCCACGGCATCAAGCCACCCACGCCCCTGAGCCTGGGCCATGTCGAGCGCATGCTCGGTGACGGCCAGCTCGACGAGTTGCTCGAGGAGATCATCCGCCTCTACCAGCAGGCCTGCGTCGGCAAGGACGTGGTGGTGGTCGAGGGCATGGTGCCGACCCGCCATGCCAGCTATGCCGCCCGGGTCAACCTGCACCTGGCCAAGAGCCTGGACGCCGAGGTGATCCTGGTATCGGCGCCGGAGAACGAGGTACTGAGCGAGCTGTCCGGCCGTGTCGAGCTGCAGGCCCAGTTGTTCGGCGGCCCGCGCGACCCGAAGGTGCTCGGCGTGATCCTCAACAAGGTGCGCACCGACGAAAGCATGGCCGACTTCGCCACGCGCTTGCGCGAGCATTCGCCGCTGCTGCGCGGCAACGACTTCCGCCTGCTCGGCTGCATCCCCTACCAGGCCGAGCTCAACGCCCCGCGAACCCGCGACGTGGCCGAGCTGCTCGGTGCCCAGGTACTCAACGCCGGCGACTACGACCAGCGGCGCATGAGCAAGATCATCATCTGCGCCCGCACCGTGGCCAACACCGTGCCACTGCTGACCTCCGGCACCCTGGTGGTGACGCCGGGCGACCGCGACGACATCATCCTCGCGGTGTGCATGGCCGCGATCAACGGCGTGCCCCTCGCGGGCCTGTTGCTGACCAGCGACAGCAAGCCCGACCCGCGCATCCTCGAACTGTGCCGCGGCGCCCTGCAGGCCGGCCTGCCGATCCTGTCGGTGAGCACCGGCTCCTACGACACCGCCAACCAGCTCAACTCGCTGAACCGCGAGATCCCGGTGGACGACCGCGAGCGCGCCGAGTTCATCACCGACTTCGTCGCCAGCCACCTGGACGCCGCCTGGCTGCACCAGCGTTGCGGCACGCCACGCGAGCTGCGCCTGTCACCGGCGGTGTTCCGCTACCAATTGATCCAGCGCGCCCAGCAGGCCAACAAGCGCATCGTCCTGCCCGAGGGCGCCGAGCCCCTGCTGGTGCAGGCCGCCGCCTTGTGCCAGGCCCGGGGCATCGCCCGTTGCGTGCTGCTGGCCAAGCCCGAGGAAGTGCAGGCCGTGGCCCGCGCCCAGGGCATCAGCCTGCCGCCGGACCTGGAGGTGCTCGACCCCGAGGAGATCCGTGGCCGCTATGTCGAGCCCATGGTGAACCTGCGCAAGAGCAAGAACCTCAACGCGCCGATGGCCGAGCAGCAGTTGGAAGACCCGGTGGTGATCGGCACCATGATGCTGGCACTCGGTGAAGTCGACGGCCTGGTCTCGGGCCTGGTGCATTCCACCGCCAACACCATCCGGCCGGCCTTGCAGCTGATCAAGACCGCGCCAGGCAGCAGCCTGGTGTCCTCGGTGTTCTTCATGCTGTTCCCCGACCAGGTGCTGGTCTATGGCGACTGCGTGATGAACCCGCACCCCAGCGCCGCCGAACTGGCCGAGATCGCCCGGCAGAGCGCCGAGTCGGCCGAATCGTTCGGCATCGCGCCACGGGTGGCGATGCTCAGCTACTCCAGCGACTCGGCGGCCAGCGACGAGGAAGTGGAGAAGGTCCGCGAGGCCACGCGCCTGGCGCAGCAGGCCGAGCACGACCTGCTGATCGACGGCCCGTTGCAGTACGACGCCGCCGCCAACCCCGAGATCGCCCGACAGCTGGCGCCGTCGAGCCCGGTAGCCGGGCGCGCCACGGTGTTCGTGTTCCCTGACCTGAACACCGGCAACACCACGCACAAGGCGGTGCAGCGCAGCGCCGACTGCGTCAGCCTCGGGCCGATGCTGCAAGGGCTGCGCAAGCCGGTCAACGACCTGCCGCGCGGCGCGCAGGTGGACGATATCGTGCACACCATCGCCTTGACCGCGATCCAGGCCAGCACCGTGCGCTGAACAGCAAAGGGCCGCCATGCGGCCCCACGCTCATCAATCCTCCGGCGAGCGCCGCCGCCCGGTCACCATCGACCACGGCAGGTTCTCGCGCAGGCGCACGCTCTCCACCAGCGCCGCCAGCAGGTGCACGCAGACCAGCGCCAGCAAGCCATCGGCCAACAGGCTGTGCAGCGTCTCCAGCCACTCGGCGCCCCAGAAGGCATCCACCTCGAGCATCATCCAGCCGCTCAGCCCCAGGCTGGCGATGCCGAGCATCATCAACACCATCACCAGCGCGCCGATCGGCGTGTGCCCCATGCGGTGGTAACGCTCGCCGTGCCACAACGCCCGGGCATGCGCCCGCAACCGCGACGGGGTGGGCCAGAAGTCAGCCCAGCGCGCGCTGCGCGGCCCGACAAAGCCCCACACCAGCCGCAGCAACAGGCAGCCGCAGGCGTAGTAGCCCAGCCACTGGTGCCAGTCGTCACCGGCCTCGTTGAAGCAGTAGTTGGCGAAGAACACCAGCGCCAGCGACCAGTGACTCACGCGCAGCAACGGATCCCATAGCCGCACGCTTGCCGTCACTTGTGGATCTCGGTCTTGACCGCCTTGCCCGTCACCGGGTCGTGGTAGATCTCGACCTTGCGCCCATCCTTGTCGAAGCCGTAGATCTCGTAGCAATTGCCTTTGGTGACCTGGAACTTGTTGATCTTGTAGCCCTGCTCCTTGAGCTGGGCCTGGAACTTGTCGGCATCCTGCCAGGTGCTGCGGTCGGCGCTGGTGCATTCGGTCCTGGCGAACGCACCGGTACTGGCCAGCAGCAGGGTGAGGGCGATCACTGAATGGCGCATGGTCGGCAACTCCGTTCAGGTTGACTGGAAACCGCACTGTGACCGGCCAAGCTTAGTTCTGCGCGAATGAAGGCAGCGCGCCGCCCCGATCATTCATTTGAATTTCGGATCAATGGCAAAGAAAAACAAACTTCTCAAATAAGCCCCGGGCGCGGATGCTGTAACGATCACGCTCGTATCCTGGAGAACAACAATGAACGAAGTCGTCATCGTCGCCGCCACCCGCACTGCCATTGGCAGCTTCCAGGGGGCCCTGGCCAACGTGTCCGCCGTGGAACTGGGCGCCGCGGTGATCCGCCAGCTGCTGGCCCAGACCCAGCTGGACCCGGCCCAGGTCGACGAAGTGATTCTCGGCCAGGTGCTCACCGCCGGCGCCGGGCAGAACCCCGCCCGCCAGGCCGCCGTCAAGGCCGGCCTGCCCTACGAAGTGCCCGCCCTGACCCTGAACAAGGTCTGCGGCTCGGGCCTCAAGGCCCTGCACCTGGCCACTCAGGCCATCCGCTGCGGCGACGCCGAAGTGGTGATCGCCGGTGGCCAGGAGAGCATGAGCCTGGCGCCCTATGTGATGCCCTCGGCACGCACCGGGCAGCGCATGGGCCACGGCCAACTGGTCGACAGCATGATCAGCGACGGCCTGTGGGACGCTTTCAACGATTACCACATGGGCATCACCGCCGAGAACCTGGTGGACAAGTACGGCCTGACCCGCGAGCAGCAGGACGCCTTCGCCGCCGAGTCGCAGCGCAAGGCCGTGGCCGCCATCGAGGCCGGCCGCTTCAAGGCCGAGATCACCCCGATCCACATCCCGCAGAAAAAAGGCGAGCCGCTGGTGTTCGACACCGACGAGCAGCCACGCCCCGGCACCACCGCCGAGTCCCTGGGCAAACTGCGCGCCGCGTTCAAGAAAGACGGCAGCGTCACCGCCGGCAACGCCTCCAGCCTCAACGACGGCGCCGCCGCGGTGCTGCTGATGAGCGCCGCCAAGGCCAAGGCCCTGGGCCTGCCGGTACTGGCCAAGGTCGCCGCCTACGCCAGCGCCGGCGTGGACCCGGCGATCATGGGCATCGGCCCGGTGTCGGCAACCCAGCGCTGCCTGGACAAGGCCGGCTGGCAGCTCGCCGACCTGGACCTGATCGAAGCCAACGAAGCCTTCGCCGCCCAGGCATTGGCGGTGGGCAAACAGCTGGAATGGGATGCGGCGAAGGTCAACGTCAATGGCGGCGCCATTGCCCTGGGCCACCCGATCGGCGCGTCGGGCTGCCGGGTGCTGGTGACCCTGCTGCACGAGATGATCAAGCGCGATGCCAAGAAAGGGCTGGCGACGCTGTGCATCGGCGGCGGCCAGGGCGTGGCGCTGGCGATCGAACGTTGAGCTGAAGGCCCTCTCGCGACTTGACCCGCGAGAGGGCCGGCACAGGCAAGCCTTATTCAGCCACCTGCAGCATCGGCCACAACCTCAACCAATCCTTCTCCCGCATCCGCGTGGCCATCGCCTCACGCTTGCCCGGCGTAGCACGCACAACCATGCCGAACAGATCCTCCAACCCCAATGGCGCCAGCACCTCGCACCGGTCATCCTGCGTGCGCCGCACCGCCACCGCCGTGGCGGTCTCGGCCCAGTAACACATGGCATCACGGGTCGACGCATAAGGCGCCTGGCCGTGACGCAAGTGCATACGCGCCTGGTTCTTCACCGACCACAGCACCTCCGGTGCCCAGGCCTGCAACCGAGCTTCCAATCGCACATCCTCGGCCGAGTCGCTGCGCTCCCGGTCAAACCACAGCACGTCCACATCTCCTTGCGGCGCGGTCATGGCCCGCCCATGCAGATAGTCCCACACGGCGTTGCGCACGAAACCCGCCCCGATCCACGCATCCGGCAAGCCAAGATCACGCACCAGCGCCAGCAAACGCCAGCGCACAGGGTCATTGTGGATCAGCGTCTGGATCTGTTGTTCAGAGCGCATCTCAGAAGCGCTCGTCGCGCAAGGCGGGCAAGGTGATATCCCGCACGTAACTGGCCGACGACAGGCTGAGCATCATCCGACACACCTGCACCACATCGTGCAGCGGGATCAGCGTCCCCTCGCCCCGCCGTTCGGCCTCGGCCAGCGGCACGTCCAGGCCATCCTCGGTGTTCAGGTAGCCCAGGTTCAGGCAACTCACCCCCAGGCCCTGTTCGCGGAAACCTTCGCGCAGGCTTTCGGCGATGCCGCGCAAGCCGAACTTGCTGGCGCCGAAGGTCACCTCCGGGCGACCACTGCCCGGCAGGCCGGAGGTGGAGCCGGTGAGGATGATCCGTGGGCGGTCACTCAGCAGCAACAGCGGCAGCAGGCGCTTGATCAGCAGCAGCGGCGCGGTGATGTTGGTGTCGACCATGCGCTCGATCTGCGCCTCGTCATCATCGAGGAAGCTGTAGCCTTCCTCGAAGGCCCGCGCCTCCCAGATGCCGACGTTGTACACCAGCACGTCCAGCCCACCGTCGGCCACCGCCTCATGGATGATCGCCGCGGCCTGGCGCGGCTGGCCGAGGTCGGCCTCGATCCACTGCGCCGCGCCCGGTAACGCCACCGGCCTGCTGCGCGACACACCAATCAGCGTATCGCCATGCCCCCCCAGGCCCTGCACCAGCGCCTGACCCAATCCCTTGCTTGCACCGACCACTAGAATTCGCATCGAATCACTCCCTATGGACTGCGCCGGATAGTACCCTGCCTGCCCCAGTAATCCAGTCGGAAATGCCAGGCCGCCCGTGAACAGAGAGCAACTCGAGCAAAACCAGATCCCCCTGTACTTCATCGCCGTGGCGCTGGCCGCCGTGCTCGGCCTGCTCGCACCCAGCACCGCCGGCGCGCTCGAAGCGCTGGTGACCCCGGCCATCGCCGTGCTGATGTACGCGATGTTCCTGCAGATCCCGTTCCTCGACCTGCGCGCAGGGCTTGGCAACCGGCGCTTCATGGGCGCGCTATTGCTGGCCAACTTCGTGCTGGTGCCGCTGCTGGTCTGGGCTGGAACCCGAGGGCTGGTCGAGCAACCCGCCGTGCTGGTCGGCGCCCTGCTGGTGCTGCTGACGCCGTGCATCGACTATGTGGTGGTGTTCACCCACCTTGGCAAGGGCGACGCGCGCCTGACCCTGGCCGCCACGCCGGTGCTGTTGCTGGTGCAACTGGCGCTGCTGCCGCTGTACCTGGCGTTGATGCTCGGCGGCGCCGGCCATGTGGAGATTTCCGTTGCGCCATTTGTCGAAGCCTTCGTGCTGCTGATCGCGCTGCCACTGCTGCTGGCCGTCGCCACCAGCGCCGGGGCGCGGCGCTCTGCAGTGGTTTCGAAGTGGAACGATGCCTGGGCCTGGCTGCCGGTGCCGGCCATGGCCCTGGTGCTGGTCGCGGTGATCGGCTCGCAGATCGGCGTGGTCGCCAGCCGGCTGGACGACCTGCTGCCGGTGGTGCCGGTGTATGTCGGCTTCGCTTTGCTGGCGCCGCTGCTTGGGTGGTTTGTGGCGCGGCTGTTCAAGTTGTCCACAGGCGAGGCCCGGGCGGTGACCTTCAGCGCCGCCACGCGTAATTCGCTGGTGGTGCTGCCGTTGGCGTTGGCGCTGCCTGAGTCGATCCGGGCATTGGCAGCGGCGGCGGTGATTACCCAGACGCTGGTGGAACTGGTCAGCGAGCTGGTCTACGTTCGCGTCGTGCCGGCGTTGGTGCGGCGCTAGGCCAGTCGCACCCGCCACTGACCGTAATGGCTGAACCGCACATTGGCCAGGGGCTGCACATCTATGCGGTGGAAGGATTGCACAGGCGCGCCCAGCGCATGCAGCATTGCGGCGCGGATGACGAAGGGGTGGGTGACGGCGATCCATTCGCCCTCGCTCAGGGCGCTGTCCATCCAATGGGCAACACGCTCGCACAGGGCGGCCAGCGATTCGCCGCCGTGAGGCGTGGCATGGGGGTCACTCAGCCACGCCTGCAACGCGGCCTCATCCAGATGCTTGAGCAGCTGATCTTTCCAGGTGCCCAGGTCGCAATCGCGCAGACCCTCATCAACCGTCGCCCTCAGGCCCTCGGCTGTTTGCCGGGCACGCAGCTCAGGCGCGCTGAGGTAGCGGACCGCCGGTTCAGGCACAAGCGAGGGCAATTCCAGCAAAGGCTCGCCATCCTGGGCGAAGCGCCCCACCCTTTGCGCCTCGGTGCGAGCGTGGCAGATCAGGGTGAGGTGGATGGGCTTCATGGCAGGGCTTCGGCAGGAATGTCCGGGCACTCTAGCCGAAGTCCGGGGAACATGCGCGGGCCCTGCCAACCCCACTATCCGGCCGAAGCGCGCAACTCGCGGGCAGCGGCGACCATGTTCACCAACGCCGCCTCGGTCTCCGCCCAGCCACGGGTCTTCAAGCCGCAATCGGGGTTCACCCACAGCCGCTCGGCAGGGATCCGTTGTGCCGCCTTGCGCAGTAGCTTGACCATCTCTTCCCTGGCGGGCACCCGTGGCGAGTGGATGTCGTACACGCCCGGGCCAATCTCGTTCGGGTAAGCGAACTGCTCGAACGCCTCCAGCAGTTCCATGTCCGAACGCGAGGTCTCGATGGTGATCACATCCGCATCCATCGCCGCGATCGACTCGATCACATCGTTGAACTCGCTGTAGCACATGTGGGTGTGGATCTGCGTCTCGTCCCGCACACCCGAGGCACACAGGCGAAACGCCTCGGTGGCCCACTCCAGGTAGCGCGGCCAGGCACTGCGGCGCAGCGGCAGGCCCTCGCGGAAAGCGGCTTCGTCGATCTGCACGATCTTGATGCCGGCGGCCTCCAGGTCCAACACCTCGTCACGCAGCGCCAGCGCCAGCTGCTGTGCCTGCACCTCGCGGCTCACGTCCTCGCGTGGGAACGACCACATCAGCATGGTCACCGGGCCCGTCAGCATGCCCTTCATCACCTTGCGGGTCAGGCCCTGGGCGTAGGTGATCCAGGCCACGGTCATCGCCTTCGGGCGGCTCAGGTCACCGAAGATCACCGCTGGCTTCACGCAGCGCGAACCGTAGCTCTGCACCCAGCCGAAACGGGTGAACACGTAGCCGTCCAGCTGTTCGGCGAAGTACTCGACCATGTCGTTGCGCTCGGCCTCGCCATGCACCAGCACGTCCAGGCCGAGGTTTTCCTGGATCTCAACCGCATGGCGAATCTCGCTGTGCATGGCCTCGATATAGTCGGCCTCGGTCAGCGTGCCCTGCTTGAACGCCTGGCGCGCCAGACGGATGGCCGCGGTCTGCGGGAACGAACCGATGGTGGTGGTCGGAAACGCCGGCAGGTTGAGCCCGGCGCGCTGCTTGGCGATGCGCTGCTCGAAAGCGCTGGCGCGCTGGGTGTCGGTTGGCTTGATCGCGGCGACACGGGCCTGCACCGCCGGCTTGTGAATCCGTGGCGAGGTGGCGCGGCTGTGCTGCACCTCGTTACTTTGAAACAGTGCGACGAGCACATCTTCGGATGCGGGCTGGTTGATGGACTTGGCCAGCACCGCCACTTCCTGGCACTTCTGCACGGCGAACGCCAGCCAGCTTTTCAGTTCGTCATCGAGCTGGTCTTCACGGGCCAGGTCCACCGGGCTGTGCAACAGCGAGCACGACGGTGCTACCCACAGGCGATCACCCAGGCGCTCGTGGGCGTGCCCCAGCACCTCCAGCGCCTTGTCCAGGTCGCAGCGCCAGACGTTGCGGCCGTTGACCACGCCCAGCGACAGCACCTTGTAGGCCGGCAGGCGGTCGAGGATGGTCGGGTACTGGTCCGGGGCACGCACCAGGTCGATGTGCAGGCCATCGACCGGCAGGTTGGCGGCCAGGCCCAGGTTGTCTTCGAGGCCGCCGAAGTAGGTGGCGATCAGTTTTTTCAGCGGGGCGCGCTGGAGGATGTTGTAGACCCGCTCGTAGGCGTTCTTCCAGTCCTGCGGCAGGTCGAGGGCGAGGATCGGCTCGTCGATCTGCACCCACTCCACGCCCTGCACCGCCAGGCGGTTGAGGATCTGGTCATACAGCGGCAGCAGGCGGTCGACCAGCTCCAGCTTGTCGAAGTCGGCGCCCTTGGTCTTGCCCAGCCAGAGGTAGGTCAACGGGCCGATCAGCACCGGCTTGACCGCGTGGCCCAGGGCCTTGGCCTCCTCCACCTCCTCGAACAGCTGCTCCCAGCCCAGGGCGAACTGCTGGTCGACGCTGAACTCGGGGACCAGGTAGTGGTAGTTGGTGTCGAACCACTTGGTCATCTCCTGGGCATGGGCACCACCGCAGCAGCTGTCGCCTCGGTCCGTCGCCACGGCGCCTCGGGCCATGGCGAACAGGGTCTGCAGGGTCGGCTTGGCACCGTCCTTGGCGCCGAAGCGCTGGGGGATCACGCCGAAGGTCAGCGAGTGGGTCAGCACCTGGTCGTACCAGGCGAAGTCGCCGACCGGCAGCAGGTCGATGCCGGCGTCCTTCTGCACCTGCCAGTGGGCGGCACGCAGCTCACGGCCCACGGCGCGCAAGCCGGCCTCGTCCAGCTCGCCCTTCCAGAATGCTTCCTGGGCTTTCTTCAATTCACGGTCGCGGCCGATGCGTGGGAAACCCAGGTTGTGTGCCAGTGCCATGTCGTGCTCCCTCGATCTTCTTGAAATGAATGGGGGCGATTCTGGGCTGGGGTTTAATGTGAGACAAACTCATTAAATTTGAGATGATCTCAAGATTTGTTCATGGTGCCTTGCCCATGCCGTCGGCCCAGGTAGCGCAAATGTCTCAATCAACACACTTCCGCGCGTAATCAGACATGCCCCGGCCGCCCACCTGTCGCACACTGCCACCCTGCCCCAACCCGGTAGCCCGCACCCCATGAGCCTGTTGAAAACGACCCTGGACGCCAACGCCTTCGCCTGCATCCTGGAGTTCGTGCCCAAGCCCAGCGCCGAGCGTTTCGCCACCCTCGACACCCTCATGGCCCGCACCCAGCTGTGCGGCTGGCCGCTGACCGTGGCCATCGGCGACCGCGTCGGCAGCGCCCTGGACATGTCGCCGCTGGACGCCTTCAACAGCCTGGCCGAGCCCGTGCCCGCGCTGCTGCACTTTTCGGGCAAGGACCGCGAACGCCGCGACCTGCTCGCCCAACTGCAGCGCATGGACGCCGCCGGCCTCGACCAGCTCCTGCTGCTCACCGGCGACCGCCTGCCCGGCCACAACCCGGGCCAGCGCCCGGTGCGCTACCTGGAATCCGTCGCCGCCCTGCAGATCGTTCGCCAGGCCCGGCCGCACTGGCTGCTGGCCGCCGCACTGAATCCGTTCAAGTACCAGGAGGCCGAAGGCGGCGCGCAGTACTGCAAGGCCGAAAAGAAACTCGCCGCCGGGGCCGACCTGTTCATCCTGCAGCTCGGTTTCGATATCGACAAACACCGGGAAGCCTTCGACTGGATGCAGCGCCAGCCCCGGCCCAAGCCGCTGATGGCCTGCATCATGGCACTGACCGAAGGCCGCGCCGGGATGCTCGATCACGTTGCCGGGGTGACCGTCACGCCGTCGATGCGGGCGCTGCTGGCCGCCGAAACGGCGGTGTCCAAGGCCTACGCCAAGGCACGCGCCAACCACCGCCTGGCCTTGCAGGTGATCGGCCTGAAGTTGATGGGCTATGCCGGCGTGCACTTGTCCGGCATCCATGAAGTGGCGCAGTTCGAAGCGCTGGAGCAGGCCATCAGCGCGCTGCAACCGCAGTTCACCTCACTGCAGGACTGGGCACCGGCCTGGGAAGCGGCCTGGCAGGAAGCGGACCTTGCGCCGGTCACCTTCCATCCACCCGGGCACGCCTGGCGCCTCGGGCAACGGCAGATCACCGCCTCCAACAAGGAAAAGGTTCGCTATCACCTGCTGTCGGCGATGCACCACCAGCTGTTCAGCCGCACCACCGCCTTGAGCAAGGCCTTCGGCTGGGCGGTGACCCGGCCACTGTGGGCCAACCCCACGGCGGCGCAATGGCTGCATCAGCTGGAACGGCGTATCAAACGGCCGATGGTCGGCTGCGATACCTGTGGCAGTTGCCGGCTGGAGGACACGCTGTATATCTGCCCCGAGACCTGCCCCAAGGGGCTGGCAAACGGGCCGTGCGGCGGCACCAGCCTGGACCGTTGCGAGTTTGGCGATCGGGAATGCGTGCACAGCGCCAAGTATCGGCTGGCGGTGAGCGTGGGCAGGACCGAGGCATTGCGCGAGCGACTGATCCCCTGTGTGCAGGTCGAGCACCGGCAGCGCAGTTCGTGGCCGGAGTGGTTCGAAGCGGCCACCTCGAAATCGCCCTCCCGGCAGCCCGACGTCGCTGCGGAGTTCAACGAGTGATACGCCTATAGCCACGCGCATTGTCCGTCGGAAAAGTCACTGACCGAGCCGCAAACGAAGTCCTGCATTCCTCGCCCGCTCCCGGCTCGAACCCTGCGTTTTACCCAAGGTATACTCCCGGCCCGTCGCGCCCAGAGTGGCGCGTAGCCTTCATGCGCAGGATGCCTTATGTCAGTTCAGCAACACGTTACCGCCGCCGATACCCTCCTCACCGCCACACCCGAGCCGCTCAGCCGCGCCCTTGAGCAGGTGCGGCAGGCCGAGGCCAGCCTGCACCAGCGCCGGCGCCAGGTCACCCCGGCATTCATGGGCGTGCAAGCCGCCTATTGCGCCTATCTGATGCTCAAGTGGATCTGGCAGGGCCATTACATCGGCGGGCCGATCTATGCCGTGTTACTCTGGTGCCTGTTGTGGCTGCTGTACTACCCGGTGTCGGTACTGTGGTACCCCCGCCAACGCGCGCTGGACAAGGCCTGGCGCACACTCGATGCGGCGCGCATGGAGCATGGCAAGGCATTCCTGGCCAGCCAGGCCCTGGGGCCATACCGCTGGGTGTGCCGCGGCGGGCGCATGCTGGCGGTGTTCCCCGACAGCCACGCGCTGTATGTGCTGGCCCCGGAAACCGGCGAGTGCCACGCACTGATGGATGCGCCACGGGTGGTCAAGCAAGTGCGCGTGGACGAACAGGCTGTCACCAGCAGCACTACCAAGACCACCACCAAGCACGGCTGGCGCAACGTCTACGCGTTCAACAACCATTTCGGCATGATCGGCGGCGGCAAGTCCCGCTCCACTTCGACCACCACCCACAACACCGTGCGCACCTTCACCCTGCACGTGCAGTTGCAGAGCGCCGGCCAGCATCCCTACTGGCTTCAGCTGCCCTTTGCCGCCGACTGGCAAGAGGCGCGCAACTGGCAGTTGCTCATCGAGCAAGCGACCGGGCGCTGAGCGTGCCTATGCCGCCCCACCTGCCGGGGCGGCCTTGTGCCGCGCCTGATGGCATTGGCAGACCGTCAGCCGACGCAGCGGTGATGAACAGCCGCTCAAAGACCACGGCAGATCGATGCCGTTGAAACTTTTTAACAATTACTAGCAATGTTCATAAAGTTGGCCAACTGCCGCGATTGCTACGGTGCGCATCCATTCGAAGTCCGCCACCTGGGCCTTGCGCCCCAAGCGGAGGCACCTTGGAGACACCATGCAGCCGAGCAGCCACTTGCTGAACCCTGAACACATCAACATCCGCCGGCTATTCGCGACCCCGCTGGCCAGCATCCAGTACCCCGACGCCGCCCGCCTGAATGCCGAGCTGCAAAAGCTGATCCTCAGCCGCATGGCAAACGACCCCGGTGGTACCCAGCACAGCAACGAGGGTGGCTGGCAATCGCGCAGCGACTTCGCGCAATGGGGCGGTGAAGCCTGCGAGGCCCTGGTGCGCTTCGCCAAAGCCTTCGCCAACCAACTGACTGCCGTGCACAGCGAGCAACACGGCCTGATCGAGCCGGGTTTCGAATGGACCCTCAACGCCTGGGCCAACGTGAACCAGGCCGGCCACGGCAACGCACTGCATGGCCACTCCGGGGCGTTCTGGTCCGGCGTTTACTGGGTGGACTCCGGTGGCCGTGAGGATGACCCCGCCGTTGGCGGTGATCTGGAGTTCATCGACCCTCGCGGCATGGTCGCCTCCACCTACAACCCGGCGCTGCGCATGCGCGTCGAAGACTGCCTGGCGGCGGGATTCAGCAGCACCTGCGCGGCGCGCAGCGGCACATTCATCATGTTCCCCTCGTGGCTGATGCATGCGGTACGGCGCTTCGAAGGTAACCGACCGCGGATCTCGATTGCGTTCAACTTTGGGCTTTGAGCGGTTGTGGGGCTGGCGTGGAGGGCATGGGAAAAAACGCCCAAGTAACCGCCGCGTTCTAAATACGCTGGACCGCCTACTCCCTTAGGCGCCGGCTTGGCCAGCAGGTGCATCAGCACCCCGTTAGCCAAGCCTCAGGACAAGCCGAAATATCCCTCAGGCGCATAGGAAAGGGATGTATCAGCCTCAAGCCCAAAGTGGCAGATGATGGGCGTGGAAAGTCGCCCCACCTCCCTCTCACTTTCGAATCCAGCCTATGAGCAGTTACAAACCTCTTGACATAATCAGCAAGCCAGAGGCTAAAGTGTCCACGAATCATGGAATGTGGACAGCCCGGACTTTTACTCGAATGAAGAGTCAAGATATTTTGCTCCTGTTCAAGATGGCGAGCCTCTATGCCCAAGAGGAGAACTTGCTGATAGACAACGAGCAGCTCGACCGCGCGGTTGAGAGCGCCATACAGGCGCCTGGCTGGGAATACAACCGAACGGGAAGGTTTTTTAGGCCAAGCGGCTCTGAATATCCCGACACTGATTCGGCGCCAGTTCTTTCCTATTCAAATGTCGCCAAGGAAGCGCGTTTGCTCCTCATGGGGGGCGAAAGCTGGGAGGGCTGGATCGATCCCGTTGAACCTGTTGACGCAACACGCTCGTCCTGGAGTGATCGCTACTCAGTCAGGGCGCTTTCGGCATCGCTGGGCCTGAGCAAGAGCGAAGTGTCAAATGCCATGGGCAGGTGCCGCGAATCAGGCCTGCTGATCAACGACCATGCTACCGGGCTGCCGAAGGTCAATCGCCGTGAGCTGCTCAAGCTTGCCGAGCACGCGCTCAAGTACTTCTTTCCCGTACGACCAGGCGCTTTGGTTCGCGGGATACCGACCTGTTTCGCCGCTCCCGCATTGAACCGCAGCATCCGCAGTGCTGGAGATACCCTCTACGTCTGGCCCGACCCATTGGGGGTCGAGCGCGGCCAGCTGATAGATCCTCTCTACAAGACGGTCCCCCATGCGGTGAAGCAGGACCGTACGCTGTACCACTACCTGGCCCTGGTTGACGCAATACGTGTAGGCGGCCCTCGCGAAACCAGTGTCGCGGTAGGCATTCTCAAAGCTGGATTGGGGCTGAAGTAAATGCCCTTCAGCGCTGACCACAACTACGAGCTCCTTGAGTTGGTCGCTCAGGGGCTTGGTGAAGACTTGCTGGATGAAGTCGCATTCGTGGGCGGCTGCACAACGGCCATGTTGGTTACCGATCCAGTAATCATCGTTGACATACGTTACACAGAGGACGTTGACCTGGTTATCGAGTTGGCCGGTATCGTTCAATGGGCCCGCCTCACGGAACGGCTCGCCGCAAAAAACATAAAATTAACCGGCGAGGATGACGTCAATTGCCGGTTTCGTTTCAACGACGTGATCGTGGATGTCATGCCCACAGCCGCGGAAGTCCTGGGCTACACCAACAGATGGTTTGTCGAAGGCTTGGCTCATTCGGCTACACAACCACTTCCAAGTGGCCTGGAGATAAGAATATTCAGGGCCCCGTACTTCCTGGCTACCAAACTGGAAGCGTTCAAAGGCCGAGGAAAGAACGACCCTTATCACAAGGATGTAGAAGACATCCTGATCGTCATCGATGGGCGCCCCGAACTGTTGCAGGAACTCAAGGCGGCCAAAGACGAGCTGAGGCAGTACGTTGCCGCCGGGATCACCGAACTGTTGAGACTCGACGGGATTGACTATGCGGTTCAGAGCAGCAACTCCGTAAGGTCCGCCCCAGGCCGGGAAAGCCTGATCTTTCAACGCTTGCATGAACTGGCCGCCTTGAAATGAGGTGCTCGACGAGGTCGGACCGACAGACATGCTGCTATCTGTCGGGGTGATATCGAACGGCTACCTGAGTGTCGCGTATGAAGGGGATTGTTCCTGCGGGCTTGTTACTGTAGGGACTGAGATCGAATGGCCTACGCCTCCTCACTGCTGGGCAGAGTAAAAGCCTGGCATCGTGTGATCTCCCGCTGATTCATCTGTGCCTCAAAAGTATGTATAAAGCGTCAGCGCCCTGCGACCCCGACGTCTGCACAAGGAAAACCCTCCATGCTTCGGCTCACAATGCCGGCCCTGCTCCTGGCTGTAGCCGGCTGCGCCACCAAGCCGCCCGCCAACCCCGAGAACCTCTGCGAGATCTTCCGCGAAAAGCCGAAGTGGCACGAGGCGGCGCTGAAGATGCAGGCGCGCTGGGGCGCCCCGGTGCAGGTGCCGATGGCGATGATGTACCAGGAGTCCTCGTTCAAGCACAATGCCCTGCCGCCGCGCTATTACTTCCTTGGTTTCATCCCCTGGGGCCGGGTGAGCACCGCCTACGGCTACGCCCAGGCCAAGGACGAGACCTGGGCCGACTACAAGCGCGATGCCGGCGGCTGGGGCGCCGCCCGCGACGACTTCGCCGACGCCCTCGACTTCATGGGCTGGTACATGCAGAAGAGCCAGCAGGTCAATGGCGTGTCCAAGTGGGACGCCTATGGCCAGTACCTGAATTACCACGAAGGCTGGGGTGGCTACCGCAACCGCAGCTACGACGCCAAGCCGTGGCTGAAGAACGTTTCGCAGAAGGTCCAGGCCCGCGCCTCGGTGTTCGGGGCGCAGTATCGCAGTTGCGAGCAGGAACTCGCGCGGGGTGGGTGGTTCTGGTAGGGACGCCTGGCCAGCCATCGTCATGGATCCTGCCGTTCGCCGGCTGGGTGACACCTCAGGCAACGACCGGAGTCGGGCCGGCGGCTTGTTGCTGCCAAGCCTTCGGTGTCATGCCTTCAGCCTTCACGAAGGTGCGGCAGAAGTGCGATTGATCGCAGAAGCCGCATTCCAGGGCGATCTCTGCGAGCAACATCGTGGACGTCTTCAATAGCTCCCTGCTCTTCATCACCCGTTGTTCACGCAACCATTGTTGCGGCGACATCCGGGTACTTTCCTTGAACATGCGTGAGAAGTGACTGCGCGACAATGCGCACGCCTCGGCGATTTCAGTCACTGACAGGCAGGTATCCAGCCTCTCCAGCATCAGCTGTGTGGCCGTTCTCAACTGCCAGGATTTGAGCTGCCCTGTCGAAGCCAGTGTCAGCGTCGCCAGCACGGTGGAGTTGTCCTTGTTCATACACACCCATCAATCCAGGTAACAGGGTGCGAGCGCCTGACGCGAACAGCGCTGGGCGCTGGAGACCCCGGAGGTTCCAGGCCAGGCTCGTTGATTCGGATCAGCCCGCTGCGCACCCTTCGCACGTCAGTGAACAGCCCCAGGGCAGGGGCTGGCGATGGTTCAGACAGCAGCGACAGGCGCCAAGGTGGGGCCATGCTGAACGCGCTCAGGCGCCTTGTGCACCATGGTGTAGGCGTAGTCGACGCCCATGCCATAGGCGCCGGAATGTTCCTTGACCAGCTCCATCACGGCGTCGTAGGTGTCGCGGTTCTTCCAGTCCCGCTGCCATTCCAGCAGCACCTGCTGCCAGGTCACCGGCACCACGCCAGCCTGGATCATGCGCTGCATGGCGTAATCGTGGGCTTCCTTGGTGGTGCCGCCGGAGGCGTCGGCGACCATGTAGATTTCATAGCCGGCATCGTTCATTGCCGACAGGGCGAAGGTGGCGTTGCAGACCTCGGTCCACAAGCCGGAGACGATGATCTTGTTGCGGCCATTGCGCTTGAGGGCGTCGCGCACCTTCTGGTCATCCCAGGAGTTCATCGAGGTGCGCTCCAGCAGCGGCGCGTCGGGGAACACCGCGAGCAGCTCGGGGTAGGTGTGGCCCGAGAAGCTTTGCGTCTCGACCGTGGTGAAGGTGGTGGGGATATTGAAAATCTTCGCGGCCTTGGCCAGGCCCACGGTGTTGTTCTTCAGCGTTTGCCGGTCGATGCTCTGCACGCCGAAGGCCATCTGCGGCTGCTGGTCGATGAAGATCAGTTGGCTGTTGAACGGGGTCAGGACTTCAGTCTTAGGATTGCTCATTGTTGTTTCCTTTCAATTGGATGAAGTTCGATCGCACCCGTTGCAGGCATTACCCTCGCCACGAGTGCTCACCTCAGCGTCGTTGCTTGAGGACGAGCAAAAGATAACGAAACAAAGCGCCTGCCGGTGGCGCACTTTTGCGCCCCTACCGGCTCATTTTTGCGCCATTGAATACGCCATCGCGCTGCTAGCATTCGCCGTTCCATTCGGACTAAGCCGGTCCGTCATGTGCAGGAGAATGCAATGGCAGCTTCACAACCGTTCAACAAGCAGACCGCCTACTGGGGCGTTGCCTGGGAGGAGGCGTATGGCTATCCGCAGGCACGGCGGGTAGGCAACGAGATCTACGTATCAGGCCAGTTCAACCATGACGAGGCCGGCAACCTGGTAGCCCCGGCGCCACTGAACGCCGACGGCAAGCCCAGTGATTTCTCGTCGATGGGCGAGCAGATGCAGGTCGCCTACGACAACATCTCAAAGCTGCTCGCCTTGTATGGCGCGACGCTGCAAGACGTCGTCGAGGAAACGCTTTATGTACTGGACATGGACGCCGCCTTCGCGGTGGTCGGCAAAGTGCGCAAGGCGGCCTATGGCAACGAGCGGCCACAGTGCGCGAGCAATATCATTGGGGTATCGAGGCTTGCCCAGCGCCCGCAATTGATCGAGATCGCCTGCAAGGCCGTGATTGGCGCTCGGGAAATCTAAGCGGCACTCCCGATTGCGATCAGCTGACCGGGAGTACCGACTGCCCCTCGACCAAGGGCTTTTGACTGGCCACGGCAGCGGCGCAGAAGGTCATGAATGCTTTGACGCGCCACGACTTGCGAATGTCCTGGTGCGTCAGCAGCCACAACTCGTCCTGAAGCTCTGGCACCACCGGGCCTGCGCGTACCAACCCCGGAGTGATGTCGCCCAGCATGCAGGGCAGGAATCCATACCCCAGGCCCGCCGCGATGGCGACACTTGCGGCTGCGACAGAGTCGGTGCGGTAGGCAATGCGCTCCGCGGCGACCCTGCTTTCGACATAGCGTGTCGCCCTCAACCCGCTGAGCGCTGCCGAGTAGGACACCCAGGCCTGCCCCGCTTCGAACAGGGGCTCGTCAGTCACCTGCTTGGCGCTGCAGTAAGGTGCCCAGGCAATGTTCGCCAGTTTACGGCCCACCAGGCTCTCCGCAGGTTTTCTCGTCGCCCGAATGGCGATATCCGATTCATCCCGGGCCAGGCTGAGGGTTTCATTGCCCACCAGCACCTCGAGGCTGATCCCCTCGTTCAGGGCCTTGAAGTCCGCGATGATGGGAGTGAAGAAATACAGCAGCAGCGAGTCGCTGGTGGTAATGCGCAGTTTTCCCAGGGGGCCTTGGCCTGAACGTGAAACACGCCGCGTGACGCTGACGATATCCAGCTCCACGCGCTCGGCGAGTGCGCGCAACTCCGCGCCCTCGGCGGTGAGCAGGTAGCCTGACTTGCGGTGGTCGAACAGCGCGATGCCGAGCGTTCGCTCGACCTGGGCAACCCGGCGCGAAACGGTGGAGACATTGATGCCAAGCTTCTTGGCCGTCGCCGCGCGATTGCCGCAATCACTGAGCGTCT
>Ga0209370_1000909_pt1 | contig 30883 bp, 31 predicted proteins | sample AgamicAtPrz_FD_187164 | JGI IMG/M metagenome (GOLD analysis project Ga0209370, IMG submission 187164) | Agave microbial communities from Guanajuato, Mexico - At.P.rz (SPAdes) (version 2) | ecosystem: Host-associated > Plants > Phyllosphere > Phylloplane/Leaf | place: Guanajuato, Mexico... | reverse complement strand
ACCTACAGGGAATGAAAGAATGGAAAACAACTACCAGAAATTTGAACAAAATATTGCCAATGAAATTACGATCGAGGCTAAGGATCAAATGCCCGATGCCTACCGCAAAACATTGATTCGTCAAATCGGGCAACATGGCCATTCTGAAATTGTAGGTATGTTGCCTGAAGGGAACTGGATTACTCGTGCGCCAACTTTAAAACGTAAAGCTGTTTTATTGGCGAAAGTACAAGATGAAGCAGGTCATGGTTTGTATTTGTACAGCGCGGCAGAAACCTTAGGCGCTGACCGTGATGACATGATGGAAAAATTAATTGATGGGAAAATGAAATACTCATCAATCTTTAACTACCCAACTTTGACTTGGGCAGATGTTGCTGCAATTGGCTGGCTTGTCGATGGGGCAGCCATTGTGAACCAAGTTGCACTTTGCCGTACCTCTTACGGACCATATGCACGTGCAATGGTACGTATCTGTAAAGAAGAAAGTTTCCACCAACGCCAAGGTTTTGAAGCCATGATGGCTTTGGCAAACGGTACACCAGAACAAAAGCAGATGGCACAAGATGCAGTAAATCGCTACTGGTGGCCAGCACTCATGATGTTTGGCCCAAGTGATGAGCATTCTCCAAACAGCGCACAAAGCATGGCGTGGAAAATCAAACGTTTTAGTAACGATGAATTACGTCAAAAGTTCGTTGATAACACTGTGCCACAAGTGTTGCAGCTTGGCTTAGAAGTGCCGGACCCAGATTTAAAATTGAATGAAGAAACAGGTCACTATGAGTTTGGCGAGATCGACTGGCACGAATTTAATGAAGTGATTGCCGGACGTGGACCATGTAATCACGAGCGTATCGAAGCACGCCGTAAAGCATGGGAAAACGGCAAATGGGTTCGTGATGCAGCAGTGATCTACGCGAAAAAGCAGCAGCTTGAAGCAAACAAAGTGGCTTAACAAGATTTATGGAAAAATTTGAGGAAATCAAAATGGAAGATAAAAACAACTGGTCGCTCTACGAAGTATTTGTACGTAGTAAACAAGGCTTAAGCCACCGTCATGTAGGCAGCTTAAGAGCACCTGATGATGAAATCGCACTGCAACATGCGCGTGATGTTTACACGCGCCGTAACGAAGGAATTAGCATTTGGGTGGTTCGTTCTGAACTGATTAAATCTTCACAGCCAGATGAAAAAGCTGAATTTTTCGATCCTTCTCTAGATAAGGTTTATCGTCATCCGACTTTTTACCATATCCCAGATGGCATTGAGCACATGTAAGGGGAATGGCACATGAATCAGTCAGTTTTATCTAAATTCTTATTACATATTGGCGACAGTCAACTGGTTTTATCTCAGCGTTTGGCTGAATGGTGCGGGCATGCACCTGAGCTTGAAATTGATATTGCTTTAGCAAACATTGGTTTGGACTTGTTAGGTCAGGCAAGAAACTTTCTGACTTTGGCTGGTCAATATGATGAAGCTCAACGTGATGAAGATCAGCTTGCATATTTCCGTACTGAGCGTGAGTTTTTAAACCTATTGTTGTGTGAACAACCGAATGGTGATTTTGCCCAAACGATTGTACGCCAGTGGTTGATGGATCATTACCATCTTCATTTATTTACTGCTTTAACACAAAGCTCACTTCCTGAAGTAAGCGCGCTTGCAGTGAAATCTTTAAAAGAAGTGAAGTATCACATCCGTTTTTCGACAAGCTGGATGGAACGTTTAAGTTTAAGCACAGATGAAGCACATCAACGTGTGCAAGACGGATTAAATAATTTATGGCGCTTTACCGCTGAATTATTTGAACTGAGTGCAGAAGAAAAAGCCTTAGTTGCAGAGGGCGTGATTCCAGATTTTTCAAATGAAAAAGAACAATGGAACCAAACCATTGCAGATGAACTTAAACGTTTTGAATTAAATGTTGCTGTGAACGGTGCTTATCGCCGTGGTGCGAAACAAGGATTGCATACCGAGCATTTAGGTTATTTGTTGGCTGAAATGCAAAGTATTCAAAGAACTTATCCGGGCATGACCTGGTAAGACAAGGAGGTGAGCCATGCAAATGATTCGTCATTGCATCGACCAATGTTGGGATGTTCTACAAACGGTCAGTGACCCTGAAATTCCGGTTTTATCGGTTGTCGATTTAGGCATGATTCGCGGTGTAGAGATTAACGATCAACAAGAAATTATTGTTCGTCTAACACCGACATATAGCGGTTGCCCAGCAACAGATATGCTCAAAGCACAAATTGTTGAGGCATTTACCGCAGAAGCTTTGACACCGGTCAAAGTGATGGTCGATTTGTCAGAAGCATGGACCACGGACTGGATGTCTGAAGCGGGTAAAAAGAAACTGCAAGTCTATGGCATTGCACCACCTGAAGGGTTGGCGCATCAGTGTGGAACTCACGTTCATTTAAATGATGGTGTCGAATGTCCACGTTGTAAAAGCCGACATACCCGACTGTTAACAGAGTTTAGTTCTACCGCCTGTAAAGCACTTTATAAATGTCAGGACTGTCTTGAGCCTTTTGATTACTTCAAATGTATTTAAGTCTTTAGATAAGGAAATCAGCCATGAGCCAATTTGTACCATTAAAAGTAAAAAGTATTACGCCGCAAACCGATCAGGCAATTTGTATTGCATTTGACGTTGTACCTGAACAACAAGAACAATTTCAATTTCAACCGGGTCAACACTTAACCATTCGCCATTTAACCAAAGCTGGTGAAATCCGCCGTTGTTATTCAATTTGTAGCTATGCAGGCAAAGAAGACATCAGTATTGCGGTTAAAAAAATTGATCAGGGTCAATTTTCAAACTGGGCAAATGACCATTTAAAAGTGGGCGATGTGCTTGAAGTCATGCCACCACAAGGCGTGTTTTTTCAAAAAGCAGCCAAGATCGGCGGACAAAACTATTTAGGCGTTGCCGCAGGCAGTGGTATTACTCCAATTTTATCGATTGTTAAGCAAGTCTTGTTTGAACAACCTGAAGCTAAATTTACGTTGCTCTATGGCAATCGCTCATGGAAACAAACCATGTTTGCCGAGCAAATTATGGATTTGAAAGATCAGTTTAAAGAACGCTTTCAACTCATCAATATTTTTTCTCGTGAGTTCAACGATAGTGAACTGATGAATGGTCGTATTGATGAAGAAAAGCTAAAACAACTTTTTAATTTTGATGTGCTTGAAACGAGTTTTGACCATGTGTTTGCCTGTGGTCCAGACGAAATGATGAATGCTGTAGAAAGCACCTTGCCGAACTTTGGTATTGCAAAAGAGCGAATTCACACCGAGCGCTTCCATACGGGACAAGCGCGTAAACGTAGTGTTGAAGCGGATGCAAACCGTAAAGAAGAAAAGGTAAACATCATTTTAGATGGTCGTGAGCTGATTGTTTCTGTGGCTCAAGATGATGAAAGTATTCTTGATGCGGCTTTACGTGCAGGTGCTGACTTACCGTATGCCTGTAAAGGTGGGGTGTGTGCGACCTGTCGTTGTAAGGTGCTTTCTGGCGAAGTCGATATGTTCCTTAACTACAGTCTTGAAGAAGATGAAGTTGAAAAGGGCTATGTGCTGAGCTGTCAGACCTTACCAAAAGGCTCAAATGTTCGTTTGAGTTTTGATGAATAGAGGCCGCCATGCAAGAGTTGATCAAAGCCAGCACAGCAACTGACGGTGTTTTGTTATTAACCTTAAACCGTCCGGAAAAAAGAAATGCCTTAAACAATGCGACATTGCATTGTTTATGCGAGTTACTCGAAGAAGCTGAACATAATGCTCAAGTCAAAGCGGTGGTTTTAACAGGTAACGCTCAGTGTTTTGCGGCTGGAGCAGATCTTAGCGAATTGGCTGCAATGGACGCCGTGTCTTTGCAACTCGATATTCGCCCGAAGCTTTGGCAAAAGATTGATGCGTTTAGTAAGCCACTGATTAGTGCAGTCAATGGTTATGCTTTAGGCGCTGGGTTTGAGCTGGTTTTGCATTCAGATATGGTGATTTGCGGTGAAAATGCCCGTTTTGCTTTACCTGAAATTACTTTAGGTATGTTGCTGGGTGCAGGTGGAACACAGCGTTTAGCGCGCTTGGTAGGACAACAACTCACCATGCGCTGGGCAATGACAGGTGAGATGATTTCGGCAAAACAGGCAGAGCAACATGGCATTTGCAGCCAAGTAGTGCCGACTGAATTAACCGTTGAATATGCGGTTCAGCTTGCAGCCAAAATTGCGAAACAAGCGCCTTTAGCGATTCGCGTGATTAAACAATCAATTAAAAGTATTCATGAAACGACGTTAAGTCAGGGACTCAAGTTTGAACGTCAAAACTTTGTCTGGCTGGCGGCTACAAAAGATCGAAACGAAGGGATTAATGCTTTCTTTGAGAAAAGAAAGCCAGTGTTTAGAGGTGAGTGATGGACTGAAGAAAAAAATGGTGTTGGCTACCTGACATTTAACCGCCCAAAAGCACTGAATAGCTTTAACGTTGATATGCACCGTGAAGTGGCTGAGGTTTTAAACCTGTGGACTAAAAATCCGGATGTTCGCTGTGTGGTGATTAGTGGTGAAGGTCGCGGCTTTTGTGCAGGGCAAGATTTAGGTGATCGTGTAGTTGACCCAAATGCTGAAGCTCCAGATTTAGGATATTCCATTGAAACTTACTATAACCCGCTCATTAAAACGATTGTAAATATGCCAAAGCCTGTGATTTGCGCCGTAAATGGTGTAGCAGCAGGTGCAGGGGCAAATATTGCACTGGCGTGTGATTTGGTGATTGCAGCCAAATCGGCAAACTTTGTACAAGCATTTTGCCGTTTAGGTTTGGTTCCAGACTCGGCTGGTACATGGTTTTTACCACGTGCTGTAGGCCATGCGCGTGCTATGGGTCTGACTTTGTTAGGTGACAAGCTATCAGCAGAAACCGCAAAAGAATGGGGCATGATTTGGGATGTGGTTGAAGATACCGAGCTTAAAGTAAAGGTGACTGAACTTGCGGAGCGTTTAGCGAAACAGCCAACTTTTGGTCTATCTCTCATTAAAAAGGCCATTCATCAATCAAGCAACAACACCTTTGATGAGCAAATGTTGTTAGAGCGAGATTTACAACGTATTGCGGGTCGTTCAGAAGATTATCGTGAAGGTGTACAAGCCTTTATGAATAAACGTGAACCAAATTTTAAAGGGCGCTAAGCATGACAGATTTAGACTTATCTCGTGCCCGAATTGCCGTTATTGGTTCTGGCACCATGGGCATCGGCATTGCTCAGTTAGCGATCGTCAATGGGCACTCGACCGTTTTATATGATCTGGATGCTCAAAAAGCACAACAAGCAGTTGAGGGCTTGGAGCAGACGTTTAAAAAGCTAGTTGAAAAGAGCAAGCTTACACAACAGCAAGCTGATGAAGCCTTAGCGCGTTTAACGGTGGTCAATCAAATAGAAGCACTACACGATGCTGACTTAGTTATTGAAGCGGTTGTTGAGAAAAAAGAAGTTAAACAGTCTTTATTTAAGCAACTTGCTGAAATTTGTAGTGCGCAAACCATTTTTGCAAGTAATACATCTTCAATTTCAGTGACTGCAATCTCGGCGGGCATTGTTCATCCTGAGCGTGTAGTAGGTTTGCACTTTTTTAACCCTGCACCAGTGATGAAACTGGTTGAAATTGTACAAGGCTTAAAAACACCAAATAGCTTATGTTTGGCTTTAAAAAACTTGATGCTCGGCTGGAAAAAAATTCCGGTACTCACCAAGTCGACTCCTGGTTTTATCGTAAACCGAATTGCACGTCCGTTTTATGCAGAAGGCTTTAGAGCACTGCAAGAACAAGTCACCAGCTACGACCAACTAGACTATGCTTTAAAGCAGTGTGGGGGTTTTGCGATGGGACCGTGTGAACTTACCGACCTCATTGGACAAGATGTTAACTTTTCGGTGACCCAAAGCGTTTATCAAGAGTTTTTTTACGAGCCACGCTACCGTCCAAGCCTGATTCAAAAAGAATTGGTCGATGCAGGCGCTTGGGGTCGTAAGTCAAAACAAGGATTTTATAGCTATAACGAAAAAAATCAGTACGAGACTTTTCAACCTCAAGCTGTGACTGTCAAACCAGTTGATGCCCATATTCAGCTCAAAGGGACTTGGTCTCAGCTACCTGCGTTTTTAACCCGTTTAGGTTTAAAAAGCGGATCTGCGAGCGATGACAATATTCTTCAAATTGATGATATCGACTTACGTTTAAGCCAAGGTGAATCAGCCAATATTCATTACCTAAGCCGTAAAGTGGTTTTAATGGATTGGCATCATGATTTTGAACAAGCGGAAGCTTTAGTACTCAGTCATAACGAACTTTGTGAAGCAAGTGATCTAGCTAAAGTTGAGGCTTACTTTGCCCAGTTTGGTATTAGCGTGATGTGGATTAAAGACCATCCGGCACTGTTAACCTTACGCACCATCGCTTTACTCATTAACGAAGCCTGTGAAGCAAGTTTACATGGTGTTGCGAGTCTGGAAGATATTGATAATGCCATGAAATATGGAGTGAATTATCCTAAAGGTCCTTACCAGTGGTTGACACAAATGGGCGGCGCTTATGTGCTCCAAACTTTAAATAATTTATATGCACTGTATGGAGAGGAAAAATATCGCGCGAGTATCTACCTCAAGCAATATGTAGCGAAAACTCAAAACATTGCTACTCAATATTCACGTGATATGACCGAATTTGCATAATCAGGAGTCAACATGGAAGACGTTTTAATTTGCGATTTTATTCGTACCCCAATTGGACGATATGCAGGTGCCCTAAGTGCTGTACGTGCAGATGATTTAGCTGCATTGCCCATCAAATATTTAAAAGATAAACACCCGAACTTGCCGTGGAATACGGTAGACGAAGTGTTTTTAGGATGTGCTAACCAAGCAGGTGAAGACAACCGTAACGTTGCACGTATGGCAACACTCTTGGCAGGCTTGCCTGATACAGTTCCGGCCATGACAGTTAATCGCTTGTGTGCTTCTGGCTTAGATGCGGTAGGTCTTGCGGCACGCTCAATTAAAGCAGGTGAAGCGCAATTTGTGTTGGCAGGTGGTGTTGAGTCGATGAGCCGTGCGCCATTTGTACAGGCTAAACCAACCGAAGCGTTTAGCCGTACACCTGAAATTTATGATACCACTATTGGCTGGCGCTTTGTAAATAAGCAACTTAAAGCACAATACGGCACCGACAGCATGCCGGAAACTGCCGAAAATGTAGCTGAAAAATATCAAATTAGTCGTGAAGACCAAGATGCTTTTGCATTACGTAGCCAACAAAAAACGGCTGCTGCCCAACAAAACGGTTTCTTTACCGATGAGATTTTGCCTGTCGAGATTGTAGATCGTAAGAAAAACGTGAACGTTGTTAATCGAGATGAACATCCGCGTGAAACGACACTTGAAGCACTCGCAAAACTAAAAGCGCCATTTAAAAAAGAAGGTGGTTCGGTGACTGCCGGAAATGCCTCTGGTGTGAATGACGGTGCTGCGTGCGTGTTAATTACCAGCCGTGAATTTGCAGATACACATGGTTTAAAACCTTTAGCACGCGTGATTGGTATTGCAAGTGCAGGGGTTGAACCCAAATATATGGGTATAGGTCCTGTTCCAGCGGTACAGAAAATTTTAAAGCAGACAGGTTTAACGCTAGATCAGATGGATGTGATTGAGCTAAATGAAGCATTCGCAGCCCAATCTTTAGCTTGTATGCGTGAACTTGGTCTAAAAGATGACGATGAACGCGTGAACCCAAATGGTGGTGCAATTGCATTAGGACATCCGCTCGGTATGAGTGGTACACGCTTGGTGATTACTGCAACACGTGAGCTAAAAAAACGCGGTGGACGCTATGCACTTTGCACGATGTGTGTGGGTGTTGGACAAGGCGTCGCACTGATTTTGGAAAATTTAAATTAATTCAGACAGTTTTTAAAATTACATAATGAGGAGAGAGGCGATGGACAGCCTTACAACGGATAATGTTGAGCAATTAACACTTGCAGAGCTTAGAGAGCTGCAAACTAAACGGTTAAAGCAAACCCTGACTTTTGTATATGAAAATAGTCCGGTCTATAAGAAAAAGTTCGATGAAGCAGGTGTACATCCTGATGACTTCGTCACTTTAGACGATCTGGCGAAGTTTCCATTTACCACCAAACAGGATTTAAGAGATAACTATCCGTTTGGAATGTTTGCCGTACCGCAAGAGCAGATTGTGCGTTTACATGCGTCATCAGGCACAACGGGTAAACCGACAGTCGTAGGTTATACCCAAAAAGATATTAATACGTGGTCGGACATTGTTGCGCGTTGCTTACGTATGGCAGGTTTAACCGCGAAAGATATGGTTCAAGTGGCTTATGGCTATGGACTGTTTACTGGTGGTCTAGGCGCGCATTATGGTGCCGAGCGCTTAGGTGCAACGGTTATTCCTATGTCTGGCGGCCAAACTGAAAAGCAAGTTCAGCTCATTCAAGACTTTAAACCGACTGCAATTATGGTTACGCCATCATATTGTGTGAGCATTATTGAAAAGCTAGAACAGCAATTTGGTACTGCACGTAATACGTCTTTAAAAGTCGGAATTTTTGGTGCCGAGCCGTGGACCAACGAACTGCGCCGTGAAATCGAAGAACGCCTCAATATTAAAGCACTCGATATTTATGGTTTGTCTGAAGTGATGGGGCCGGGCGTTGCGATGCAGTGCTTAGGCGAGGGCGAAGGGCTAACCATTTGGGAAGATCATTTCTACCCAGAAATTATTAACCCTGAAACAGGTGAAGTCTGTAAAGATGGTGAACTTGGCGAGCTAGTCTTTACGACCATTACCAAAGAAGGCTTACCGATTATTCGTTACCGTACTCGTGATTTGACTCGCTTACTGGCGGGAGAAAATCTGGCAATGCGTAAAATGGATAAAATTGTGGGCCGTAGTGACGACATGCTGATTATTCGCGGCGTGAACGTTTTCCCGACTCAAATTGAAGAGCAAATTTTGCAAGTTCCGCATTTAGTTCCAAATTATGAAATTTTGGTGACTAAAAAAGGACATATGGATACTTTGCATATTCGCACAGAGATGTGTCATAACTGTACTATACAGGCCAATCAACTTGCTCAGGAGTTGATGAAACGCATTAAAACCATGATTGGGATTAGCGTTACTGTAGAAGTTGTGACAGAAGCGACCTTACCTCGTTCGGAAGGTAAGGCAAAGCGGGTAATCGATATGCGTCAGATTGCTTAACATCAAGATCATTCAGGGTATAGAATCTATACCCTGAAACTAAACGCCAAGACATGAGTATGAGTGCAAAAATACAGCAAATAATTGATTCTGTTGTAAAGAATGAAACCTTAAGTGGAACTTCGCTTATTTCGACAATTTTTGGAGATTCAGTACTTCATCGGGGTGGAAACATTAGTCTTGCAAGCCTGATTCAGTTATTAGAGCTATTTGGTTTTAATGACCGCGCTGTAAGAACCTCTGTTTTTCGTTTAGTTAAAAATGATTGGTTATGTTCAGACAAAATCGGCAGAACCAGTTTTTATCGAATTACCGATTCAAGCCGTTCAACTTATTTGCAGGCCGAGCAACGTATTTATAACGACCAGATGAAAGAGTGGGACCATTATTGGGATCTTATTCTGATGTCTAGTCTCGACACTGAAAATAAAGCGTTGCTAAAGAAAGAACTCGAATGGTTAGGATTTGCCAATATTTCGACAAACTTAATGGCTTATCCGGGTTGTAACCGTATTGAACTGCAACGCTTGTTGGTTGACTTAAATATGAGTGAGCAAGTGGTGGTGTTTAAAGCCGAAACCTTGCAACTCTTTAATAATTCGGTCGATACCATTGGTCGTATGCTCAGAACCAACTGGCCCATTGATGAATTACGCCAAAGATATTTACAGTTTCTCGATATTTTTAGAGAAATTGGGGTGTTGCTGATGCAGGAAAACGAACAACTCGAACCTGTTCAGGCCTTTCAAATTCGAACTTTGCTGATTCATTATTATCGACGGATTTTGTTGAAAGACCCTGCATTACCGCTTGAGTTGTTGCCAACTGACTGGCCCGCGATTAGTGCACGAACGTTATCAATGAATATTTATAAAAAAGTATTTGAACCTGCCGATGAATACTTCTTGTCTGTTGCCGCAACAGCAGAAGGACCAATGCCAAATGCCACAGCACATTATTGGCGTCGTTTCGGAGGTTTGGTGGCGACAAATGAGAGGTTAAATCATGCCTTGTTATAGTATTGACGGGGTTATTCCGGTGGTTAGCCCAGAAGCTTTTGTGCACCCAACGGCTGTTTTAATTGGCGATGTGATTATTGAAGCGGGTGTATATGTAGGACCATTTGCTTCATTGCGTGCCGATTTTGGTCGTATTCATATTAAACAAAATGCCAATATACAAGATAGCTGCACCGTACATGGTTTTCCGCAAAGTGTGACTTTAGTTGAAGAAATGGGGCACATTGGGCATGGGGCAATTTTGCATGGCTGCCGCATTGGAAAAAATGTTTTGGTTGGCATGAACAGTGTAATTTTGGACTATGCCGAAATTGGTGAAAACACCATTATTGGTGCAAATAGTCTGGTTAAAACCAAAGATATAATTCCGGCAAATGTACTGGCAATGGGTAGTCCTGCCAAGGTTGCACGTGAGTTATCAGAACAAGAAAAAAAGTGGAAAACTAGAGGCACGCAAGAGTACATTGAACTTGCACAGCGCTGCTTAAACTCAATGCAAGAAGTTCAGCCTTTAAGCTCAGAGTTAGATGACCGCCTGACCTATAAGGACTTTAGTTCTTCAAACTATCAAATTAAACAAGATAGTGTTTAACGGCTTTTAATCAGTCGATTTCAATACACATGAGTTCATAACATTTAAGGAATACTCGCACGAGTAGGGAGACGTTTATGCAAAAAATGGAAACTACTGCGGTTGATCAATTCGCAGAGCTATTGGGTGTTCAAGTGCTGCATCGCAGTTTTGATGAAGCACGTTGTCAACTTAATGTGAAAGACGAACACATGAATGCATTGGGCGGCGTACATGGTGGCGTCATATTTTCTTTAGCCGATATTGCTTTTGCGATGGCTTGTAACGCAGGGGATGCGCCATATACAGGCTTACAGGCTGATATTCGCTATATGAGTGGTGCTAAAGATAGGGTGTTATTTGCAACAGCAACTAAGGTCGGAAGTAGTAAAAAATTTGCGCATTATGAAGTTGTGATAACAGACGGTTTGAATAATAGAGTCGCTTTATTTACGTCTACGTGTTACAGACTCGCGCCGTGATATGCGATTGTTTGCTGGTTAGAGATTTAAAGATAACTAGCCAGTACAAAACCAATGTTCGAAGTTTCCCTCTTTATCATAAATTTTGTGAGCTAATGCATAAGGGCACTGTATTAAGAAGTACCATCCTATGTAATTATTTACCTCATCCATCTTATTGATAGCATCACTGCCGATCCAGACTTGTTTTAACTGCTTAATTTGTTCTTCTGCTGATCCAGTTAGCAATTCGCCATCTCTAGATGAGTCTTCAAAGTTTAGATTATAAAATAGAGAAATATCACCACTTTCTAATAAGGTTTTTAAAGCCATGAAGAAGGCTGTATCTTGGTCATATTCGAGCATAATCGTTGGGTAAATTTCTTTGAGCAAGTTACCCGATAAATAGAATAAATCATCTAAACCCTCCTTAAATTCATATTCATGAAAGGTTTTTAGAATTAATTCTAGTTGATTCATTAAAATTTATGCTCCGTGATTTTAAGAAAATATAAAACTAACATAGAAGCTTCTGCTAAATCTCTAAAAACAGCTTATAACCACTATAATGATTTTAATTTACCCTCTTTATAGTGTTCTATAAATTTCATTATATTAAGTAGATTCTTTTTGCTTTATCTAACATTGACTAATAAAATAATAAAACTAGAAAATGCTAAAAGAAATTTTTAAATGCTTAATAAGTTAAAGAAGTTAATAGGACTTGTCGGCTTAACATCACTTTCTACAGTAAGTTGCGCTCAACAAGATCAAGAAGCTATCTGGCAAAATGTGTATAACACTAGAACTCAATATTATGAAGAAAATATAGGTAAATTACCGGATGATATTCTAAAAATAGCTCACATGGCTGGTGTTTGGCCTGGTGGTGGTTTATATGTAATTCCAGCTGATAAAATTGACAAAGATATTACTATTTATTCTACGTTTGGACTTACAAACTCTGATATGCCAGCTCAAGCAACTGTTTCGGATGTAAAAGTTGAGAAAGATAATTTAGGGCGAGTTGTTTCAAGTTCAGCAAATATAAAATCAAAAACACAAACCGCGGCTCTCTCTGGTGCAGCAGGTTATGGATATTAATTAATATTAATGACTAAAGATAAAAATGCTGAATGGCCACTTTGGTTTTTACAATGGGCAGTACAAGCTGAATTGTTAAATGATGCTGGCTTTCTGCAAAGAGTTGAAAAGTATAATGGATTGACTGTAGAAGCCATACCAGTTGGAGAAAATGATAATGATAAAATTAATGTCTTAATCACCAAAGCCCAAAAACCTCTACCTCTTGGTACAAAGCTTCCAAATGGGAAAATGGAATTTCTAGTCGCAATAATTATTACGGATGAAGAAATGAAATGGTCTATGAAAAATGGACGAAATGAATTAGCTAGTAAGCTCATGGAAGCAGGGGTTGGTCAACTCAGTGATCGAAATAGACCATCTGTCATAGGTCATTAATTTTTAGATTTAACTACTTTATGTGACATAACCTCTTATGCCCAAATAAAAGCAGCCTATCATCAGTATGCTGCTTTTATTTTATCTAGTTCCCTCGACTTAAATCATCTTTTTAACTTTATTGTGCTTATGTTTTATAGAACATTGAATTATATTTAATAGCTAAATTTACTTATATTTAATTATTTTTTTAATTTAAGGGTTCAGAGTGGCTTTTGTATCTGTAAAAGAAGTAGCTGATAAAGCGCAGCATTTTAGTGTCCACGAACAAATGATTATAGGGGTTAATTATTGTTTAGGATTAAATGGACATGAACAAGACATTAATGAGGGGCGAGCATGGTTGTGGATAGCAGCTACATATTATCGGTCTTTTATTGCTCAGTATAATTGGGCTTTAACATGGACAAGTACGCCTTGTTATAAAGTTGAAAAAGATATTTCTTTAGAAGAATTACAAATATTGGGAAATGAAAATAATTTGGCAGCGATCTACATGCTAGGTGTTCATTTTAGAGAACCTGATCCTATTTTAGCTATTGAATACTATCAGAAGGCGGCAAAAGAAAATTTTTATCCAGCAATAAATAATTTAGCTGATATATATGAAAACGGCTCTGGTGTTGAACAGAACATTAATAAAGCTGTTGAACTTTATAACATTGCTGCTGAACAAGGTATTGCTGCTGCTGAGTGGAGTTTAGGATTGCTTTATTTCAATGGAGATCTTGTGGATCAAAACATTCCATTAGCTCAATATTGGTTACAAAAAGCAGAAGCAAATGGATGGTTTCCAGCGCAGGATCTTTTGATTTCTATCAATGAAAATTATCAAAAAATTTAAGTCTATAAATTCAGATTATTTTCTCCTTGGGTATTTCGTCTAGTACCTGTTAAGTTGAAAGGAAAACTTATCAGGTACTCAACTTATAACCAAAATGATTAAGGCATACGTTAATTCCGTTAAGTGAATAGTCCGTACAGCCTTTATGAATGCACTTGTTTTCTGAAAAGCCTTCATGAGCTAAAACAACTAAGAATTGCTTAATACTGTTTATTCGATTTTGGCTTAAGGTTTGGTTCACGTCTGAAAGTTTAATTCCAAAAACAGGTGCTGTCGGTGTATCTGGATAACACTCGAAATACCATGCTTGCTCACACTCAAAGCAGACATAATAAAACGTATCATAATCAAATTTTGGACGAGTTTCTTCGCATGGAGCTTCTTCAACGATGTAGTGAGGAAACCTATTTTTCATTTCATAGTTATTGCTGAAAATATTTGAAAAGCTGTCAGGGCATACAAAAAATTCACCGACATTTTGACATTCACACATATATTTTTTTCTTTAACGTTTTTATAAAAGACTGAATAGAGCTTATATGAAATTTATCAGTTCAATAAGTAAAAACCTGAGTGTTTCTAATTGGCTGATAGACCAGATTGTATCTAAATTGCCGCATTAAATCTTTTGAAATTGGTTGAGGTTGTTGTATTTGCATCATCAAAAGCTGTAAAAACTGTCCATGACTAAACACAGCCAAATTCTTTTGAGCATAATTTTCAGCCAATACCTTTAACTTTTTATGGAAAGCTTGAACCCGAAAATATAGATTTTCGAAAGACTCTGCATCATCGGCATCTTGGTGCTGATAATCCATTTTTTCCCAGTAAGCATTTACCCAAGCTTTACGGTCATCCATATTGGTATTGGCACACTTACGTTCAGACAAATAGCTAAACTCATGCAAATCTTCATCTACTTCAAAACTGAGATCATATTTTTCTAGTAGTGGGGCAGCGGTTTGATGTGTACGTAGATATTGAGACACAATCACATGATCAATCTTGGGGAGCTTTAAGCAGAGTGCTTGAGCTTGTTTATGCCCATTTTCACTTAATGTAATTGAAGCATGCGAAAGGGTTTTTCCATTAATGTTGGCTTCACTTTCAGCATGTCTGATCAGAAAAATACTCATATTAATTCCGTTTTGATAAAACTAATTCCTGACTTTCATTGTAAAAAGTTAAGGTATAGCTTTTTAAAGTTTTCCCATTCGAACTGATACAAAATTTTCCTGACGCAGGGACTATATATTCGGAGTCAACATTGCTTGTCAAGCCAATCCATGCGTGTTAGTAAGCTCTTTTGGATTAGCCAACTTTTCTGTCAAATTCTAAAAGCTTCTGTGAAAGCAAGCATTTTTTACATTTCATATAGCGGTTTTTATAATATCTAAGGGAGAATAAGCTAAAATATTGCTCTTATCATAACCTTAAATGAATTTTGACGAATTAAAGTAGAGTCATTCGTATGAACAAAACAGACTTTGAAAATTTTCTGAAAGAGAATGCTGTAAATAAAAAAGAAGAGGTAAAGATTGATTGGGACAAAGAAAAGAAAGAATGGCTAGAGTTTATTGATAGTTTCTATTCTCAAATTGAAGAATGGCTAAAAGATTACAAAGAGCAAGGTCTTGTTGAATATTCTTATACTGAGAAAAATATTACTGAAGATGATATAGGATCTTATTATGCAAAAAAAATGGATTTAATGCTGGCAGGTAAATGTCTTACTTTTGACCCAATAGGAACGTTACTCATTGGAACGAAAGGAAGAATTGATTTAATAGGTCCTAGAGGCACGATTAAATTTTTATTAGCTGATAAATTAAGTAAAGGACTTGAGTTCACATTTACTACAACAGTTATTACAGGTAATGATTCAGTAAAATCTATCGAAAATGAACAAAATTTTGATAAAAAGCCAACTGAATGGATTTGGAAAATTTTAGAACGTCATACTTCAAGAATTAGTTATGCTGAATTCACACAAGAAAATTTTTTTACAGCTTTGATGGAATTAATCAATGGCTAAAAAAGTAAGGTTTTCACAACAGCATTCAAATATTGAAGATATTGAAAAGTTTTATTTCTATAGTGAACAGTCTCTAATTCCCTACTTTAATGAAAAAAATAGTTATTTTGTTGGCTTTTCAATTTCTGAATTAGATAAAGAATTAAAAGATCATAGATTGGCTTTAGATAGAATGAGTGCTTTAGAAATTTTAGCTCTTTTAGAAGCAAGATTTAGAATTGATTATTTAATTCGTTGTCAGGAAAGAAAAAAAGATGATTTTTCTCGTGTTTTAAGAGGAGTTTATAAACAAAAGGAAAATAAAGCTTCATTAACAGATGATATTTTAAAAGTCTGGAAAGAATTTCACCCTCAACATAAAGCTATTCTTGACAGTTTTCAAAAGGCTTTAGACTATCGCAATTGGCTTGCACATGGTCGTTATTGGGAACCTAGAAAGAGTCCACATATCAGTAAATATGACTATTTAGCTATTAGTTTAATTGCAAGTGAAATAATGAAAAAGGTCGTGTTATTTGAAGCTTAATTATTGTCAATTTCAATAAAATCAACATAATACACCTTATATGTAATCTTTCTAGCTCCAAAAAAACAGCCTCCAAGGCTGTTTTTTATTCCCACCTCTAAACCCCACTTAACAATAACCCACCCATTATTTAGCCTTACTTTTCTAATGATTTAAATTAAAACAAATGGCATTTTGCGTGCTTGACTGCAACAGGGTTGGGCACTATTCTTTGCCTGCTGGCCACATTGCCAGACGGTCGTCGCGGACCGATTACAACAGCATCAGAATTATTCCTTTCTGAGGGATAATTTTGTGTGTGCATCTCCTCGTCTCCTCCCGTAGCGGTAGGACGGGAGAGGGACACCTTCGGGTGTGCTGGTTGTTGTACCAGTCCGCGAACCCTTTCTCGTTCTGCCACCATAATTTTAATGTCGGCAGAACTCCCAATAAAAAGGAGTTGGCTTTGCACATCCATTATTTCTTGGCTCTCAATGCCAAAAGCTATAACGACACAGCTTAAAAATTAAAGCAGCTTGAGCACCCTAAGGTTTTCACGCTTAAAGTCATTTTTACTTAAAACTTAGCAACAACAAACTTGAGATGTGCCAAGCACAGTCTTTACGGCTTTGCTATGCCTTTTTTCTCCCAAAAAAGTATCTCAATTAGAAACAACAAGAATTTATAACGGTAAAACTATGCCAAATTTAGTGCTTTCTTCCCGTGCCATACAAGTCATCAATAAGGCGATTGATTTATTTCACCACCGTGGCTTTCATACGGTTGGGGTAGATCGAATCGTGAAAGAGTGTGAAATTACCAAAGCGACTTTTTATAACTTCTTTCATTCAAAAGAGCGTTTTATTGAAATCTGCCTAATCGTACAAAAAGAACGTTTAAAAGAAAAAGTGATTTCAATTGCTGAGTACGACCAAGGCACAAACGCTAGGAATAAACTCAAAAAGCTTTATTTCTTACATACCGATGTAGAAGGGCTGTACTTTCTATTGTTTAAAGCCATTTTTGAAACGAAACTGATCTATCCAAACACCTATCAAATCGCGGTGAGATATCGAACATGGCTGCTTAATGAAATCTATAGCCAGCTTATAAAACTAAAAACCGATGCGACTTTTCAAGATGCCAAACTGTTTTTATATATGATTGAAGGCGCAATCATTCAGCTTTTAGACTCAAATCAAGTGGATGAGAGAGAAAAGGTGCTGGATTGTTTTTTTGTAGGGTTCGTTTAAGACATATCATAAATACAGGCCTACAGGTTGATATTCGCTATATGAATGGTGCTAAAGATAATACGTTTTTGTAACGACAAGGCGTATTAACCCGTCTTGTCGTTACCACCATGAGCCGCGATGAACATTTTGACAGCCGCTCGACAATAGGATTCGATTTCATGATCGTCCGTTGCTCGTGCTTCATCAAAACGCGCAATCATTAATAGATCACACCCTTTAAAAAGTGCGGCAAACATTCGAGCCGATTGAAAAGTATCAGGTACGTTCAAAGTTCCTTTTGTATGCAATTGAAGTAGTAGGGTTTCAATTTGGGCGATGACATGGGTAGGGCCAGCTTCATAATGGAGCTTGCTTAATGTCTTTTGGTTTGTCTTATCAGCTACGATCATAGCCTCGACACTACGAACGTCGGAACTTAATAACGTACGCAGTAAGGACGATCCCACCGCCATGAGTTGTTCTTCGGCTGAACCTTGGAGCCCTTCAAAAAGAGTCTGCATAGTGAATCTTTCACAACGGGCTGCAATGACTGCATCGAAAAGTGCTTCTTTATTCTTAAAGTTTCGATAAATGGTAATTTTAGAAATCTTTGCACGCTGAGCGACCTTTTCCATTGTCGCCGCGTGAAAACCCAATTTGTCAAAGAGCTCATATGCTGCATCAATTATCGTTTGGCTAAGTGCCTGATTGGCAGGCCGACCACGCTGAACCTGTTTGTTTTTTGTCATAATAATGATAGTCCTTGGTAGTTTCCTAATTTAATTAATTGAGGTAATTCTAAGTCTTGAGAACAGGGTGAAGCAGTTCAGAAGATTTATGTAAACTTTTAAAAGCTTTATTAAATAGAGACCTACTTATTTTTTATAAGGTTTGCTAAACAAGACACTAGACCAAATGTCAAAGCACTTAGTCCCAAAATCTGAAAGAAAGTTGATAGGCTAACGTTAAAATGTAATACAGCAATACTTCCAATAAAGGCGGCAATAATCATTCTAATGGTGCCAGCGATAAGAGGGCCTAAAAGTCGCTTCGAGCCTTGACCTGCAAAGTACAGTGCCATACCAATCCCTATTGCGCCATAAAAAGGTGCCACATGCTGTAAGTAGGTTATTCCAGTTTGTATGACTGCTTGATCACTACTAAAAATTCCGAGCCATATAGAGGGAAAAATGCTAAAGAAAAGACCTATTGAACCCGTGATTAGAAAACTAATAAAAACTCCAACCCATGTTATATGTTGTGCTCTTTGAAATTGTCCAGCGCCATAATTAATCCCTACCATGGTCATAATGGCTGAGCCAATACCAAACATAAGTGGAATCTGTATATAGTCCAAGCGAGAAGCAATACCGTATCCAGCAATTGCATCAGATCCAAATTGACCAACCAGAGTGGTGATGATGATTACAGTTAAATTAACTTGAATGACACCAATTGCAGATAGTGAGCCAATACCAAGAATCTCTTTGAAAAAATGTAGGTTAAGGGGGCTGGTAGATAATCTGATGATGCTATACGTTGCACGCATATGCCTAATGAGATATATGATAGCGAAAACATAGTAACTTAAGACTGCTAATCCAGCGCCAGCGACGCCAAATGAGGGAATGAATCCCCAACCAAAAATTAAAAGAGGAGAGATAGGTAAAAGCAGAACACCACCTAGAAGTGTTATGCGAGCTGGGGTTTTTGTATCACCCGCACCACGTAATGAGGCGGAGAGTAATGCTACAGCCCATATGAGGGGGGAACCTAGAAAAATAATATTGGAATATTTTAGAGCGGCATCTAAAGCTAAGCCCGTAACACCCATTAAGTGGTAAATTGCGGGGGCAGCGATGAGCATAACAATACTAAAAATTCCTCCCAAAAGACCCGCAAGAATGACGCCATGCCAGACGAGGGATTGCACATCTTCTAATCGACCTGCTCCAGAAGCTCGTGCAACTGCTGAAGAGAGTCCTCCGCCAAATCCGCCATTTGCTAACATTTGCATAAGCATAAGAATTGGAAAAACAACGGCGACACCGGCCATTACTTGGGTTCCTAATGAGCTTACAAAATAAGTTTCTAGCAATCCAATCAATGTCTGTACGAAAAGAACAGTTATCGTGGGTAACGCCAGTTTCAACATTGTTTGAGTAATTGGCCCATTTAAAATCGCCTGATTTAAATCTTGTGCTTTTAATGTCTGGCGTGTTGATTGTTCCTGCATAGTCTAAGTTCGCTCTAGAAGTGTCTGGTCAAGGATATTTCTATCTCTGTAATAGGATCGATTTTAAAAATCTTGAGATTGCCAACCGCCACCTAGTGATTTGTAAGCTGCTACAGCTGCAAGGGCTGAATCAGTTGTGCTTGAAGTTTTCTATCTGAAAATTGCAAAGCCTTAGCTAAGACTGGCAAGACAACGAGAGTTTGAAACAACATATTTACCAAGTGATTTGAACAATTGTTGGTTGTGACTATTTTGTCATATGGTCACATATTGTCAATAATAAATAGGTAGATTTAAGCTGTCATTTTCAAAAAAGGGCTAAATTAAAAAATATGAATCTGGATTTTTAATTAGAAATTTATTGAGAAATAAGAAAGCAAAAAAGTATTACATAAAGCAATGCGATAATGATTCAATTTTTTGATTTTAATATACAAAATATAATTTATGAAGCACTCAAAGAAATTTGTATAGTGGTCAAACTTTATTTATATCCATTACTTTTACAGTAGAGACTTAAGCATTCACACTGATGTACTAATATTACTCTCTACTCTTGTGTTAAGAAGTTTGTCGCCTTAATGGTGGTGACTATTATTTAATTTGGTTACATTTCATTCGTTTCTTGAAAATTTACAAGGCGGGGATTTAATTATGTTTATGTCACCTTATTTCATTTACTGTAATATATTTAATGTTGATAAATTTAATAGACTGAGACCTGTGGGTTACAGAACTCAGTCTTTACAAGCCATTAAATCAAGCCAACTAACTTTGGGGCTTAGGCCGTTTAAATATTTTTTTCAATATTAATAATTAGAACTTGTAGCCCATTTTTAAACCATATGCGATAGCGTAGTTATCTTTAAACTCTGCAACATAGTTTGTTGTATCGAATTGGGCGCTAGTCTGTAATTTAGCATCACCTAACCAGAAATATTTTACCCCGCCAGAAATGAATGTTTGTGGTGTTGGGCTGAATTGAGCGCCTAAACCAAGATTCCAATAACCTTCAGTTGGTCCGAGTGCTGTCACAGGATTACCTGCACCAGAATCCCAACCTACTGAAATGTTCCCCATCCATTGATCATTTAATTTACGCCCCAAACCTACATTTGCGGACCATTGGTCATCACTATAGGCAGTTAGATCAAAGCCATTTGGTTTGCCAACGGACGGTCCTGCGATTTCTGAAGCTAAACCGAACGCATAAGGACGGATTGTAAAATCTTTCCAATTTACCCAGCGCATATTTGCAAATGCAATTGTATTTGCCATGATACCTGTTTGAAAATCTAGATTAACAGATTGGGGTGTAGTAATTTTTGTTTGCTCTAGCCCATTATTCATATTAATAAAAGTGCCAATATTTTGCCCTAATGTTGCAATGGAGCTTTCATTAATTGTCATTTTGTGATCAATTTCAGAGCGATAAGTAACAGATGCTTTTAATGCTATTTCTGGAATTTGATATGCAACGCCAGCCAGCCAACCGACGCCGCCAGTTTCTTTAATGTTGAGATTATATCCGCCAAAGCTGTTATTCCCACCGAAGGCCAAGCCACGAAATTTAGCATCGCCTTCAATTGTTTGGTAAACGGGACCTGCATAAAAATTAAAATTTTCAGTAGGTTGGTAGCCAAGCAACATTGAAATACTTTGTGTCTTTACTTCAACCTCAAGTGACTCTGTACCATTATGAAATAGTCCTAAGCCACCAGCCGCAATTGATGCAGTATCAGAAAGTGCGTAAGTAACATCGGCACCAAATGGTCTATCGTAAATTAAGCCAAAAGAGAAGTAGTCTGTTACTTGTAATTTTAGCGCAGCGCTAGGGAAGTAATAATCATCACCCATGTCGCTAATATTTGTATTTTGTAAACCAATAGCGCTTGGTGGTGTAGCATTTGGTGAATATCCATTACGTACTTTACCAGTAACGTTTGGATCTAATATCGAAATACCTGCTTCAAAGTAATTACCTGGTTGCAAGAATGCAGAGATAGACTGACCTGATCGATCTAGAGATGCAGCAAATGCCCCCGTCAGTGGTAAAGTTACTAAAATAATTGCTGTAGTTAATGTTTTTAATTTCATTTTACGTCTTTCCTTGAGGTGAAAATGTTTATGAGACATTTTGTGTTTATGTTTCCTAGAGAATTCGATTAACCGAAAATATTACTGTTGTAGGTATGAAGTTCATCCATTATTTAAGTTTCAAATCTGATCATCATTTAGTATGAGCACTAGCAATCAATAAGATGTGCAAACTCTAGCTAACTCTTGTTTAGGGCTATGAGTTAGCTAGCGAGGATGAGGTTGTAAAAAATGGAATGAATAGTTAGCCTGTTGTGACTAAACCCCCATCACGGCAGCCATGATAGATTGATGTAACCAACGTGGAGTTGCCCAAGTCAGGATGGTAATTGCTTTATTGCCAAACCCTGGTACCACACTCATACGGCCTGCTTGAAGTGCTCGGATTCCCGCTTGAACCACAGGCTTGGGCTGCATCATGACCATTTTTAAGGCTGGCGTTAGCTTTTGTTTAGCTCCTGCCACAAATCCCGTATCTGATAGGCCTGGGCATAATGCTGTAACGACGACGCCATCCTTTTTTAATTCTCTATGGAGTGCATCGGAAAACCTTAATACATAGGCTTTAGCGGCGGAGTACACGGCAAAATTCTTAACGCCTTGATAAGAAAGCATACTGGCGACCATCAATATGCTTCCTTTTTTTCTGGCGCGCATGTCTTCGCCGAACAGGCGTGTCATTGCGGTCAAGCTACGGATGTCCAGATCGATCATTGCTAATGAATGATCAAGAGTCTCATCCAAGAATGGACCTTGCAATCCATGGCCTGCGTTGTTAATCAAAACGTCAACCACAATATCTCTTTCGCGTAGACGCTGATGTAACGCAGTAACTGCAGGAATAGAGGAAAGATCCACTTGTTCCACAATGACCTCAATATTGAAGTTCTGGCGTAACTCATTAGCAAGGTTTTCAAGCTTATTTAGGGTGCGTGCTACTAGGATTAGTGATCTGCCTTGCTCAGCGTACTGCTTAGCGAACTCGACACCAAAACCGCTTGATGCACCAGTCACAAGGACCCAAGATTTACTTTTATCTGTCATCTCACTTACTCCGGTTTGCTATAACAATTTGAATTACTTTGCATTACTCTTCCTCATTTTGTGTTTTCAATCTGGATGACTAAATTTTAAAAATCTTGAGGTTGCCAACCGCCACCTAGTGATTTGTAAACTGCTACAGCTGCAAGGGCTGAATCAGTTTGTGCTTGAAGTTTTCTATCTGAAAATTGCAAAGCATTTGAATCTGCTTGTAATACTTCTATTCGGCTGTTAATCCCTTTTTGATAGGCAATTAAAGCGATTTTTTGTGCATGCTTTAATGCATTTTCTCCATCTTGGAGAGCCATTAACTGTTCTTGTCGTTTAGACAAAGTTGATAATGAGTTTTCTACATCTTCCGCTGCATGTAAGACGGCTAATTGGTAGGCTGCGAGCTTTTCGGCTTCTTGGCCCTTGGCTAAGCGAATTTCTGCATTAATTCGACTAAAATCAAATAAGCGCCAACGTAAACCTAATAAGCCAGCTGACTGATTGGCACCACTTGAAAATAAGTTTCCACTTGCTGTGGTTGCACTACCTATCAAACCGCCTAAAGAGACCTTTGGGTAATATTCTGCAATCGCACTGCCAATGCGTGCATTTGATGCTGCCAGTTGTCTTTCAGCCATGATGAGATCTGGTCGTCTACGTAAAAGATCGCGAGGTGTTCCTGTTTCAGTAATCTGTGGAATAACGGGAATTGGTTTTACTTCTGCTAGTTCTGCTCGGTGAGTTCCCGGTACGGTTCCAAGCATAACGTCGAGGGCATTCATGGCAATGTCTAGATTCATTCCAAGAACAGGAATAACAGCTTGAACTTGAGCAACATTCGCTTTGGCTTGTTTGACCTGAAATTCGGAAGCTAATCCTTTGCTGTATAAAAGATTAATCGTTGAAAGAAGTTGCTGTTGGTTTTTTAATTGTTGATGGGCAATGTCTAATCGAGATTGTAAGCCGCGAATATTAATATAGATATTTGCAGTTTGAGCTGCGACCATTAAACGAACTGCTGAGGCTCCTGCATTTGAAGACTGATAATTTGCAAGAGCAGCTTCACGATCTCTGCGAAGACCTCCAAAAATATCTAACTCCCAAGTTGCACTTAAATTTGCGTCATAAGAACGACCATGTCGGTCAAAATCTGGCATTGAATTTAAAACTTGCCCCAAAGGTGTTTCAACAGATTGGTAAACTTTAGCTGCTTGTGCATCAACAGTACCTATTGGTTGTAAAGAGGCATTAGCTGCCGATAATCCAGCCTGAGCTTGAGTCACTCGAGTATATGCTTGGGTCAGATCAAGATTTTGTTTTAATGCCAATGTGACATATCGAGTCAGTTGTGGATCATTAAAACTTTGCCACCATACGGCAATATCAGCTTTGCTATTGTCATTTGATGAGTTTAAGGGTGCGCCAAGGTATTGCTCGGGTAGAGATATATGTGGGCGTTTATAATTAGGACCTACGGTACACGCAGTAAGAGTACTTACGATGATGGGTAGGAGAACGATAGATCTAGATAACATATTTCCCCCGAGGCGAGATTTTGAACAATAGTTTGATTGTGACTATAATACAATTTGGTCACTAGTTGTCAATATCATTTCGCAAGAGTTAAACTGCCACTTCCAGCTAAAGGTTTAAATTGAAAATATGAGTAAAGAAAAGAGTAGTTATCCTGTTTCAAAGCGAGGACCAGAAGATCATGATGTAAGAGATCAAATTCTGAGTGCTGCTACAGAGCATTTCAGCCGATATGGGTATGAGAAAACTACAGTTTCTGATCTTGCAAAATCTATAGGTTTCTCTAAAGCTTATATTTATAAATTTTTTGAATCTAAACAAGCAATTGGAGAAATGATATGTGCCAATTGTTTGCGTGAAATTGAAGATGAAGTTAATACAGCTATTAATGAAGCTGAATATCCAGCTGAAAAATTAAGAGTGTTATTTAAAGTAATTGTTGAAGCAAGCCTTCGTTTATTTTCTCAAGACCGCAAGCTCTATGAAATTGCCGTTTCTGCTGCTTCTGAGAAATGGGATGCTACAATCGCTTATGAAAATCGAATTCTTAAAGTAGTACAGAACATTATTCAAGAAGGTCGCCAATCAGGTGATTTTGAAAGAAAAACGCCAATTGATGAAGCAGTTAAGGCTATTTATTTAGTGATGAGACCTTATCTGCACCCACTACTTTTACAACATAGTATTTCATATAACACGGATGCTCCAGTCTTGCTTTCTAGTCTTGTACTGAGAAGTTTATCGCCATAATAGATTTGTGACTATTGACTAAATTGGTCACTTGATTAAAAATGAGTCTCCTGATTAATTTGTTAAGGGGGGCTCAAATATGCTTTATCGTCGCCTTATTCCGTTTACAGCAGTATGTATATTTCCTTTTTTCTTGCTCGGTTGTGCTGAAAATACGCAATCTGACCCCCGTACTTCAGCGCCGTTAGTACGAATCGCAACTGTACAAGATGAAATCACTTCCGATTCAAGAGCATTCACAGGCACGATAGGGGCGCGGGTAGAAAGTGATCTAGGTTTTCGTGTCTCTGGCAAAGTCATCAAACGATTTGTTGAAGCAGGCCAGACGGTAAAGCGCGGTCAGTTACTGATGCGTATTGATCCGGTCGATTTAGAACTTGCTGCCAAAGCCCAGCAGGAAGCTGTAGATGCAGCTAGAGCGCGTGCAGAACAAGCAGAGAAAGATGAAGCTCGATATCGTGATTTGAGTGGAAGTGGAGCTATATCTGCTTCAGCTTACGATCAAATTAAAGCCGCGGCAGATACAGCAAGAGCACAGCTAAATTCTGCCCAAACCCAAGCAAAGGTTGCAATAAACGCAAGTCATTATGCCGATTTAATTGCGGATGGTGATGGTACGATTATGGAAACACTGGTTGAACCTGGTCAGGTTGTCAGTGCGGGTCAAACAGTCATTCGCTTAGCTCATTCTGGTCAAAGAGAAGCAATCATTCAGCTTCCAGAGACATTACGTCCTGCAATAGGAGCTATGGGTCAAGCTACACTATTCGGTAAAGAAAATATTAGTGTCCCAGCTAAACTTAGACAGTTATCAAATACAGCAGATCAACTCACTCGTACTTTTGAAGCACGTTTCGTATTAGACGGCGATTTAGCAAATGCTCCTTTAGGTTCAACGGTTACTGTTCGTATTGCCAATCAAAATCAGAGTTCACAACATTTTTTTAAAGTGCCAGTCGGATCCTTACTTGATAAGGGCAAGGGAGCTGGAGTCTGGGTAATTAATGGAAAAACTCAGAAAGTAACATGGCGTCCCGTTGTGGTTAAACAGCTTGATGATGAATATGCCTATGTCACTGGCAATATTCAAAATGGAGATCGAATTGTTGCTTTAGGTGCGCATTTGCTTCGCGAAGGTGAATTGGTACGTATTGCATCACAAGCGAGTCAGCCTTCAGTTGGAAATGAAGGGGACCACTCATGAGTGAGAAAGGATTTAACTTATCGGCCCTTGCTGTGCGTGAACGTGGTATTACGCTATTTCTGATTTTTTTGATTTCAATTGCAGGCATCGTTGCTTTTTTTAAATTAGGTCGAGCCGAAGATCCAGCTTTTACAGTGAAGGTGATGACCATTGTGACGGCTTGGCCAGGGGCAACTGCTCAAGAGATGCAAGATCAAGTTGCTGAAAAAATCGAAAAACGGATGCAGGAGTTGCGTTGGTACGATCGAACAGAAACCTATACCAGACCCGGCTTAGCTTTTACGACACTGACTTTGCTTGATAGTACGCCACCATCACAGGTTCAGGAAGAATTTTATCAAGCAAGGAAGAAAGTAAATGATGAGATGGGTAACTTGCCTGCTGGGGTTATTGGCCCACTTGTTAATGATGAATATGCAGATGTAACTTTTGCTTTATATTCATTGAAGGCAAAAAATGAAGCGCAAAGATTATTAGTCCGTGATGCAGAAACAATTAGGCAGCAACTACTTCATGTACCGGGTGTAAAGAAAGTCAATATTATTGGTGAGCAATCTGAGCGTATCTATATTGAATTTTCACATGAGCGCTTGGCTACACTTGGCGTAAATCCACAAGATGTATTTGCTGCACTGAATAATCAGAATGTGCTTACTCCTGCTGGTTCCATTGAAACCAAGGGTCCTCAAGTTTTTGTCAGATTAGATGGTGCTTTTGACAAGCTACAAAAAATTCGTGATACCCCGATAACGGCTCAAGGCCGCACTTTGAAATTGTCAGATATTGCGACTGTTAAACGTGGCACTGAAGATCCTGCAACATTCATGATTCGTAATGGTGGGGAACCAACCTTACTATTAGGGGTAGTGATGCGCGAAGGATGGAATGGATTAGATCTTGGTAAATCATTAGAGAGAGAAGTCGGTTCAATTAATCAAGATTTGCCTTTGGGCATCAGTCTAAACAAAGTGACTGATCAGGCGGTCAATATTAGCTCATCGGTAGATGAGTTCATGATTAAGTTCTTTGCAGCATTGCTTGTGGTTATGTTTGTAAGCTTTATTAGCATGGGATGGCGCGTTGGTGTTGTGGTTGCTATGGCTGTACCACTCACATTAGCTATTGTTTTTGTGGTGATGCTGGCAACGGGTAAAAACTTTGACCGAATTACACTGGGCTCTCTTATTCTTGCTTTAGGGCTTTTAGTTGATGATGCCATTATTGCGATTGAAATGATGGTCGTGAAAATGGAAGAGGGCTTTAGTCGTGTTGCAGCCTCGGCCTATGCATGGAGCCATACGGCAGCGCCGATGCTTTCTGGAACCTTAGTCACAGCTGTAGGGTTTATGCCGAATGGTTTTGCTCGATCTAGTGCGGGTGAATATACCAGTAATATGTTTTGGATTGTTGGTATTGCACTAATTGCTTCATGGATTGTTGCAGTAGTTTTTACGCCTTACTTAGGTGTGAAAATGTTACCTAATTTTAAAAAAGTTGAAGGTGGCCATGCCGCAATTTATGACACCCCGCGATACAACCGTTTCCGTCAAATTCTTGAACGTGTGATTGCACGTAAATGGCTTGTTGCTGGTAGTGTTATCGGGTTATTTGTTTTGGCCGTAGGCGGAATGGCATTGGTAAAAAAACAATTTTTTCCCATCTCTGACCGACCTGAAGTGCTTGTTGAAGTACAGATGCCTTATGGAACATCGATTACGCAAACAAGTGCTGCGACAGCCAAAGTTGAGGCTTGGTTATCTAAGCAACATGAAGCAAAGATTGTGACATCGTATATTGGTCAAGGTGCACCTCGTTTCTATTTTTCGATGGGGCCTGAGTTACCCGATCCATCCTTTGCCAAGATTGTGATACGAACTGACAATCAGGAAGAACGTGAAGCCTTAAAACACCGCTTACGACAAGCCATTTCAAATGGACTTGCAACTGAGGCGCAGCTACGTGTAACCCAACTTGTGTTTGGACCCTATTCACCATATCCAGTGGCTTACCGAGTTTCAGGCCCTGACCCAGAAAAATTACGTGTGATTGCAGCTCAGGTTCAGCAAGTTATGAATGCCAGCCCAATGATGAGAACAGTGAACACTGATTGGGGAACTCGAGTGCCAGCTCTGCATTTCACATTGGAACAAGACCGTCTACAAGCAGTTGGTCTTACATCAAGTTCAGTCGCACAGCAATTACAGTTCTTACTCACTGGTATTCCGATTACATCTGTGCGTGAGGATATTCGTACCGTACAGGTGATTGCTCGTTCAGCAGGCGATATAAGACTAGACCCTGCAAAAATTGGTGATTTCACACTGACTGGAGCAAATGGACAGCGTATTCCTTTAGCACAAATTGGCAAAATTGAAGTACGTATGGAAGAACCTGTCATCCGCCGCCGAGATCGAGTTCCTACAATAACTGTTCGTGGAGATATTGCTGAAGGGTTACAACCACCCGATGTATCTACAGCAATTACCAAACAGCTTCAGCCAATCATTAAAAATCTACCAAAGGGATATCAGATTGTCGAGGCTGGTTCTATCGAAGAGTCTGGTAAAGCCACTAAAGCCATGCTTCCTATTTTTCCGATCATGTTGGCAATGACACTACTCATTATCATTCTTCAAGTGAGGTCTATCGCTGCAATGATTATGGTGTTTTTAACCAGCCCGTTGGGATTAATAGGTGTGGTACCAACGCTTCTTTTATTTCAGCAGCCCTTTGGTATTAATGCATTAGTCGGGTTGATTGCATTGTCTGGAATCTTGATGCGTAACACGCTCATCTTAATTGGACAGATTCAGCAAAACAAAGAAGCCGGGCTTGATCCGTTGAATGCAGTGGTTGAGGCCACAGTACAACGCGCCAGACCTGTAATTTTGACAGCTTTAGCCGCTATTTTAGCTTTCATTCCTCTGACTCACTCAGTGTTTTGGGGAACGCTTGCTTACACACTCATTGGCGGAACGCTTGCAGGAACCATTTTGACTTTGGTTTTCCTGCCAGCAATGTATTCGATCTGGTTCAAGATTGGGGCTAAACCAGCGGTTTAATGAATAAATTTTCAAATTTAAAAGATATTGGAGTTCATATGTCAAACTCAAAAGTGGTTGTAATTACAGGTGTTTCATCTGGCATTGGGCAAGTTACAGCAGAAAAATTTGCTAAACTCGGCCATAAAGTTTTCGGTACAGTCAGAAATAAAGTCAAAGCTCAACCTATAGAAGGTGTTGAGTTTGTTGAGATGGATGTGTCAGATGAAGACTCTGTCCAACGAGGTATCCACTTTATCATTGAGCAAGCTGGGCATATTGACATTTTAGTGAATAATGCTGGAGCAAGTTTAATTGGTGCAGTAGAAGAGACTTCGATAAAAGAAGCAGAATTTTTATTTAACACCAATGTGTTTAGCATTCTGCGTACTACACAAGCGGTATTACCTTATATGCGAATCCAGCATTATGGAAAAATTATAAATGTTAGTTCGGTATTGGGTTTTCTTCCTTCACCGTATATGGGGTTATATTCGGCAACCAAACATGCGGTTGAGGGATTATCTGAATCTTTAGATCATGAGCTCCGCCAATTTGGAATTCGTGTATCCATTGTTCAGCCTTCATTTACTAAAACTAATTTGGATAAGAATGCTCCTATAGTAAGTTCAAAAATTCCTGAATATGATAATGAGCGTAACTTAGCTACACAGGCCGTATTAAATCAGATTGATCATGCACCTCAGCCCGATGGTGTTGCTGATACCATTGTTAAAGCAGCACTCAATGATTGGCAAATGCGCCTTGCACCATCTGGGCAAGCATCTTTGTTGAGTAAGTTACGTCGATTTATGCCGAGTGGCCCGGTTGATAAAAATATTAGAAAGACTTTTGGTTTGAAGTAATCTTTGAGTTATCTGAAAGGATCTAAATAATTGTTTTATTTAGATCCTTTTATAAAAAACTTACCTAATTATTAAAAAAGAATAGTGAAAAAATTGGCAAAGTAAGTAAGTCTAAAACCTAAATATATAATAATCTGTTTATTTTAGAGTCAGTTTTGAACTATGTCTTTACTAGGCTGATTTTCTAATAATTCGGATAAATTATTTTCTAGCCAAGTGGTTAAATCAAAAAGTCGTTCAGAAGCTTCTCGTCCAAAATCTGTTAATTGATAATCTACACGAGGCGGTATTTCTGCATAATCTTGACGTAACACAAAACCATCTTTCTCAAGTGTTTTTAAGGTTTGCGCCAACATCTTTTCACTAATCCCATCAATAACCTTCTTTAATTCATGAAAACGCAGACGTTGGTCTCGAAGTGCAACTAAAATCAATACACTCCAGCGGCTAGTGAGTGTTAACAAAATTTTTCGAGAGGGGCAATCTGCTGAAAAAACATATCCTTTCATTGCTCACCACCTTAATTACAAAACATTACATTTGTTTCTAAACTTACTTTTAGGTAAGTACTTACTTTTAGTAAGTTAAGGTACTACGATGATCAAAAGATATCAACTACATCAGATGGAGAACATCATGCGTATTGCAGTTACTGGTGCATCAGGTCAGCTTG
>Ga0209370_1000908_pt1 | contig 30897 bp, 25 predicted proteins | sample AgamicAtPrz_FD_187164 | JGI IMG/M metagenome (GOLD analysis project Ga0209370, IMG submission 187164) | Agave microbial communities from Guanajuato, Mexico - At.P.rz (SPAdes) (version 2) | ecosystem: Host-associated > Plants > Phyllosphere > Phylloplane/Leaf | place: Guanajuato, Mexico... | reverse complement strand
CGAGGAGGAATTTTTTCAGTCGGCGAATGGTGTCGAGCACCTGCGAGCTACCAAGGCGGCCGATGATACCGATATTGCGAAATTGCTCCATGGGGCTCCTGCGAGGCTCTGCGGCGGGTGACAATGCCCCGATTATGGGCGAAACCACCGGGCAGCGGCAAACCGGCTATGCTCGCAGGATGACGCCATTCGCCCTGCTCCACGACCTGCCCCGACAGTTACGCCGCCCCGCCGTGCGCGACCTGGCCTGGGTGCTGGTGTCGCCGCCGCTGCTCGCTGCCCCGCCCTGCCCCCAGCGCCACCCGCTGGCAGGTAGCCTGTGGGCGGACCAGCCGCAACGCCTGGAACGCTGGTTGCGGGCGCTGGACGACGATGACCGGCCATTGCGCGACTGGCTGGCACAACTGGGCAGCCGGCGTCTGGGCCACTACTACGAACGCCTGTGGCAGTTCGCCCTGGGCCAGGCGCCAGGCATCGAAGTGCTGGCGGCGAACCTGGCCATTCGCGACGGCGGGCGCACTTTGGGCGAGCTGGATGTGCTGCTGCGCGACCGCGACGGCGTGCACCACCTGGAACTGGCCATCAAGCTGTACCTGGGGCCGGAGCACGCCGGACAGGACCCTGCCACCTGGCTAGGGCCGGGTTGCCATGACCGGTTGGGGACCAAGTTGGCGCATCTGGCCAGGCACCAGTTGCCCATGTCGAACCGTGCACACAGTCGCGAAGTGCTGGCGCAGCTGGGGGTTGGCCAGGTGCAGGCGCATGTGTGGCTGGGGGGTTATCTGTTCTACCCGTGGCCAGGCCAGGCCGAGCCACCGCAGGGCGCCAACCCGCAGCACCTGCGCGGGCGCTGGCTGCGGCGGCGGGACTGGGTAATGGCTGAAGGTGAGCGTTGGCAGCCGCTGCCGCGGCAGGCCTGGCTGGCACCGGCGCGGGTCGCAGCGGATGAGTGCTGGGAGGTGGAGCAGTTCGCCGCGTGGTTGCACCTGCTGGCGCGGCAGGCACCGGCGCAATTGCTGGTGAGGTTGGAGCAAGAAGCTGATGGCGCCTGGCAGGAGGCTGAACGGGTGTTCCTAGTGGCTGATGATTGGCCACATCTGCCCGAGGTCTGATGTTGTCTGGGCTGGCCCCTTCGCGGGTAAACCCGCGAAGGGGCCGGTGCAGACAACACAATTTTCACAGACCCAGCGCAAAGATTCGCCACCCGATAACCCTTACAGTTGTACCTGAGCGCCGCCAAGAGCGCCTTCCCGAACCTGATGACGAGGACCGAGCATGGTTTCAACCACCCCCGCGCCCCATTACGCGCGCCTGTCCATCGCCCTGCACTGGCTGATGCTGGTGCTGCTGGCCGCTGTCTATGCCCTCATTGAATTCCGCGGCCTGTTCCCCAAGGACAGCGTCGAACGCAACCTGATGAAAGACCTGCACTTCATGCTCGGGCTCAGCGTGTTCGTGCTGGTCTGGCTGCGCCTGGCCATCCGTCTGAGCAACCCGACGCCACCGATCACACCAAAGCCACCGGCCTGGCAGACCGGGCTGGCGCACCTGGTGCACCTGGCACTGTACCTGCTGATGATCGGCCTGCCGCTGGCCGGCTGGCTGATCCTCAGCGCTGCCGACAAACCGGTGCCGTTCTTCGGCCTGGAGCTGCCGCACCTGATCGGCCCCGACCCGGACCAGGCCAAGTTCATCAAGGGCTGGCATGAGCGCGTCGGCAGCTGGGGCTACTGGTTGATCGGCATCCATGCCGTGGCCGGCCTGTACCATCACTACGTCAAGCGCGACAACACGCTGTTGCGCATGCTGCCCTACAAATAACCGCGCCGGCCCTGCAGGCCGCCGGTGTGCACCACGATCAGGCGAGTGCCGGGCGCGAACAGCCCGGCCTCGACCTGTTGCCGCAGGGCCAGCAGGGCCTTGCCGGTATACAGGGCTTCGAGTGGCACGCCAGTGTGCCGTTCGCAGTCGGCGATGAACGCCAGCAACTCATCGTCGAACTTGCCGAAGCCGCCGCGGCAGGCGTCGTGCAGCTGATAGCCCTGCGTCCCCGCCAGTTCCGTCAGCGCCTGCGCCACGCCATGATCCCGGGGCACGGCCAATGCGCCATGCACCACATGCCTGCCCTCCTCGGCCAGCACCAGGCCGGCCATGGTCGTCCCGGTTCCAGCGGCCAGCCACCAGGCGTCGTAGTCAGCCCAGCCGAGTGCGGCGAGTTGGGCGCGAGCCTGATCGAGGATCAGCGCACAGCCTTGCGCCCCTGCCAGCCCGCCACCGCCTTCGGCAATACACTGCCAACCCGGATAACGCGCCTGCCAGGGTTGCCAGAAGCCGGGTTGGTTGCGCGCGCGGTAACCGCCGTAGCCCAGCCAGTGCAGCTGCATGCCCAGCGCCTGCAGGTCACGCACGGTCGGCGTGTCCTGGGCGTGCCCGCGCAGCAGGCCGGCAGTGGCGAAGCCGAAGCGTTTGCCGGCGGCGGCCAGGGCGTGCAGGTGGTTGGAGTGGTTGCCACCCAGGCTGATCAGCCCGGGAGCGTTGCTGGCCATGGCCTGCTGCAGGTGCTGGCGCAGCTTGAACCATTTGTTGCCGCTGATCAGCGGGTCAATCAGGTCCAGGCGCAGGATGGCGGCTTCGACCCTGGCGTTTTCCAGCCAGGGCAGGTTCAGTGGATGCAGGGGGGCTTGGGCCAGGTCGAGGGGCATGCCGCGAGTTTACCAGTGAACTGCGGGGGCCGCGTTGCGGCCCCGGCACATTCAGAGCTCAGCCGCCAACCTCGAACCTTGATTGATCGCTCGCTTGGCATCCAGCTCCGCCGCCACATCCGCACCGCCAATCAGGTGCACCGACTGCCCCGCCGCCACCAGCCCGTCCTGCAGCTCACGCAGCGGCTCCTGGCCGGCACAGATCACCACATTGTCGACCGCCAGCACCTGCGGTTCACCACCCGCCACGCGAATGTGCAGGCCGGCATCGTCGATGCCCAGGTACTCGACGCTGTTGAGCATCTGCACCTGCTTGTTCTTCAGCCCGGTGCGGTGAATCCAGCCAGTGGTCTTGCCCAGGCCGTCGCCCACCTTGGATGCCTTGCGCTGCAGCAGGTAAACCTGCCGCGCCGGCGCATGGGGCTCGGCCTTGACCCCGGCGACGCCACCGCGTGCTTCCAGCTGGGTATCGATGCCCCACTCCTTCCAGAACGCTTCACGGTCCTGGCTGCTGGCCACACCTTGATGCACCAGGTATTCGGAAACGTCGAAGCCGATACCTCCCGCACCGATCACCGCGACAGCCTTGCCGACCGCCTTGCGCTCAAGCAGCACATCCAGGTAGCTGAGCACCTTGGCATGCTCGACACCCGGGATGGCTGGGGTGCGCGGGGCAATGCCGGTGGCCAGGATGATCTCGTCGTAGCCCCCGGCGACCAGGCCCGGCACATCGACCCGAGTGTTCAGGCGCAGGTCCACGCCTGTGCTTTTTACCTTGTTGCGGAAATAACGCAGGGTTTCATGGAATTCTTCCTTGCCCGGCACCCGCTTGGCCACATTGAACTGCCCGCCGATCTCGCTGGCGGCATCGAACAGGGTCACCGCGTGGCCTCGCTCGGCAGCCACCGTCGCGGCGGCCAGGCCGGCCGGGCCAGCGCCCACCACGGCAATGCGCTTCACCGTGCGCACCGGCAGGTAGTTGAGCTCGGTCTCGTGGCAGGCACGTGGGTTGACCAGGCAGCTGGTCAGCTTGCCGCCGAAGGTATGGTCCAGGCAGGCCTGGTTGCAGCCGATGCAGGTGTTGATTTCGTCGCTGCGCCCGGCGGCGGCCTTGTTGACGAAGTCCGGGTCGGCCAGGAACGGCCGAGCCATCGAGACCATGTCGGCGTCACCCTCGGCCAGCACCGCCTCGGCCACTTCCGGGGTGTTGATGCGGTTGGTGGTGATCAGCGGAATGCCGACCACGCCACGCAGCTTGGCGGTGACCTTGCTGAACGCCGCGCGCGGGACCTTGGTGGCGATGGTCGGGATGCGCGCCTCGTGCCAGCCGATGCCGGTGTTGATCAGGGTCGCGCCGGCCTGCTCGATGGCCTTGGCCAACAGCTCGATCTCGTCCCAGGTGCTGCCGCCCTCGACCAGGTCGAGCATCGACAGGCGGAAGATGATGATGAAGTTCGGCCCCACCGCAGCACGCACCCGGCTGACGATTTCCACGGCAAGGCGCATGCGGTTTTCATAGCTGCCGCCCCAGCGGTCGGTGCGCTGGTTGGTGTGGGCGGCGAGGAACTGGTTGATGAAATAGCCTTCCGAACCCATGATCTCGACGCCATCGTAGCCGGCCCGCTGGGCCAGTGCGGCGCAATTGACGAAGTCGGCGATCTGCTTCTCGATCCCTGCTTCGTCCAGCTCCCTGGGCTTGAACGGGTTGATCGGCGCCTGGATCGCGCTGGGTGCCACCTGCCGTGGGCTGTAGGCATAACGCCCGGCATGCAGGATCTGCAGGCAGATCTTGCCGCCGGCGGCGTGTACCGCTTCGGTGACGATGCGGTGCTTGTCGGCCTCTTCCGCGGTGCTGAGCTTGGCCGCGCCGGAATACACCCCGCCTTCATCGTTGGGCGCGATGCCACCCGTGACCATCAGGCCGACGCCGCCCCGGGCGCGTTCGGCAAAGTACGCGGCCATGCGCTCGAAGCCGCCAGGGCGCTCTTCCAGGCCGGTGTGCATCGAGCCCATCAGGGTACGGTTGCGCAAGGTGGTGAAGCCCAGGTCCAGCGGGGCAAGCAGGTGCGGGTAGCGGTCGGCGGCCATGGAAGGGTCCCCAGGTGGCGTGATCACGGGATGCGGCGGCCTCACCGAGCGGCGGGTCCCCGTCGTTTGTCTGCCTGCGACATTAAACAGCCGTTTGAACCGGCTCAATGATCGAAACTGACAAGTTGATGATCCTGGTGCACAGCGTTTCAGGTCCGCAAGGGGGCCAGGCTGTGTGGAAACACCTGCGCTTGTCTCACCTCCTGATCGTTCAGAACCTGGCGGCGACGATCATGAAACGGTTCACTGAAGGTGAAGCGCGGACCCAATTCACGCTGCTGCCGGAGCGCCTGGATGATCACAAATGGCCTTTCGCCGACGGCGCTACCGGCCAGTCGCGAGCACCAGGCGATTGGTTCAAGCCGATGGGCCTGGCGATATAGAAGACATGGCCTGGACAGTAGCGTCTATTGCACCTTTGGAAACCCTCGCAGAACCTAGGTACGGTTAGCCGATACCCATAGACGATGGTACGAAAATTCGCGTGGCAATAGGGTTCGCGAACCGGTGCTGCGGCCACCTCGCGATCGTCCTGTGAGCGTTGCGAGACCTGGTCCCCCGGCCCTCATTCGCCGCAGGAGCGGTAACCAGACGAGAGTTTTCGCCATGACCGACAAGACTAAAGGAACCTCCCGCCGCGCCATAATGGGCGCCGGCGTGGCAGCTGCAGCAGTTGCGGTAGCTGCCCCAGTCCTGGCAAGCCAAGTGGGTAGCAGTCAGGCCAAGGTTAGTGGGCGTAACGAGCGAGGGTCGAGCTATCTCACACTTCGCGATGGCACTGAGCTGTTCTACAAGGACTGGGGCAGTGGTCAGCCCATTGTCTTCCATCACGGATGGCCGCTGTCCGGGGACGACTGGGACAACCAGATGTTGTACTTCCTCAGCAAGGGCTACCGCGTGATTGCCCATGACCGACGTGGCCACGGTCGCTCCTCGCAGACGGCGCAAGGCAACGACATGGACACCTACGCCGCCGACGTGGCGGAACTGGCGGAGCACCTGAACCTGAAGAATACCGTGCACATCGGCCACTCCACCGGCGGTGGCGAGGTCGCCCGCTACGTCGCACGCCATGGCGCTGGCCGCGTCGTCAAGGCGGTGCTGATTGGCGCCGTGCCACCGATCATGCTGAAAACCGAGAAGAACCCCGGCGGCTTGCCACTCAAGGTGTTCGATGGTTTCCGCGAAGCACTCGCCGCCAACCGGTCGAACTTCTACCGCGACGTAGCAGCGGGCCCTTTCTATGGTTTCAACAGGCCGGGAGCCCAGGCCACCCAAACGGTAATCGACAACTGGTGGCGGCAGGGTATGAATGGCGGCGCCAAGGCCCATTACGACTGCATTGCGGCCTTTTCGGAAACCGACTTCACCGAGGACCTCAAGCAGATCGCCGTGCCGACGCTGGTGCTACATGGTGAAGACGACCAGATCGTCCCCATCGACGGCTCCGCGCGCCTTTCGATCAAGCTGCTGCGCCACGGCACCCTGAAAACCTACCCTGGCCTGCCCCACGGCATGTGCACCACCCACGCCGACACCATCAATGCGGACCTGCTGGCCTTCATCAAAAGCTGACGGCGGCACAACGCAGAAGGCCCGGCGCGTTCGCACCGGGCCTTTTGCGGTTCAGAGCTGCGACAAGCCACCATCGACACACAGGTCGACACCCGTGATGAAACTGCTGTCGTCGGATGCGAGGAACAGCGCCGCGTTCGCCAATTCTTCGGGGCGGCCAAGACGCCCCAGCGGAATCAGCCCCGACAGCTGCTTTGCGAAAGTATCGAACTGCGCCTCGCCGATGCCCATCTTGCCGATGATCGGGGTCAGCACCGGGCCGGGGCTCAGACAGTTGACGCGGATGTTGCGGCCTTTGAGTTCCGCCGCCCAGCTGCGGGCGAAAGAGCGCACCGCCGCCTTGGTCGCTGCATAGACCACGTGGGCTTCCAGTGCCTTAAGGTGGGCGATGGACGACACCAGCACGATGGAGCCGCCGTCGCGCAGCAGCGGCAGCGCTTTCTGGATGGTGTAGAAGACACCCTTGACGTTGATGTCGAACTGCTCGTCGAACTGCTGTTCGTCAACCTGATCACCCGGCGCCGGGCGAATGATGCCGGCATTAGCGACCAGCACGTCGAGGCGGCCGAAACGCTCGCCCACCTCTTGGTACAGCGCGTCCAGATCCGCCAGCCGGCTGGCGTCCGCACGTATACCAACGGCGCTTTCACCGATGAGCCCGACCGCCTCCTCCAGCGCATCCCGGCGGCGTCCGGTGATGACCACTTCGGCGCCTTCCAGGGCAAATCGTTGTGCGGTGGCCAGACCGATACCACTGTTGCCGCCCGTAACCAGGGCGACCTTGTTGCTTAGCTTTCCCATCATCTCTCCAACGTGGCTTGTGAATGAGCTCGTTCGGGAGGTCGCAGATCGGGGGCGCGCGTCAGGCTCCCGTGCAGGGGCAGATAACGCTCGATCTTTGCCGCCAGGCGTTCGCGGCGCTCGGCAAGTTGCGCCTGAAGGGCATCCAGCGCTGCCAGTTTTTCCAGGTGCTGCTGCAGGCAGACGAGGAAGCCTTCGCTATCTTCCTCCTCCTCCAGATACTGCAGCAGGCCGCGGATCTGTCGGGTACTGAAGCCGCATTCGAGCAACTCGCGAACCCACAGCACGCGCTGTACCATGGACGAGGCATAGTCGCGATAACCATTGTCCAGCCGCGACGACTCGATCAGTTGCCGTGACTCGTAATGGCGCAGCGCCCGTGCACTGACGCCGGCGCGCAAGGCCAGCTCTCCGATTTGCATGTCAACCTCCGGTGGGACAACTCTGGGGGCTTGACGCTAGTGTCAAGGTCAAGCCCCCTTTGGCTTTTTCAGGCATCTTTCACGGGATGCACAGGCAGGGTGAACTGCACCACCGCACCACGGGGCTGGTTGGCGCTGGCCCAGAGCCGGCCGCCATGGCTGTCGATGATCGAGCGGCAGATCGACAGGCCCATGCCCATGCCGGTGGCCTTGGTGGTGTAGAACGGGGCGAACAGCAGGTCCGCATTGCTCTCGGCGAATCCCGGCCCGCTGTCGCACACCCTCACCCGCACCCCATCTTTGTGGTACTCGGAGCTGACCAGCAGGTGGCGCTCGCCGATGGGCACACTGCCCATGGCTTCCAGGGCATTGACGATCAGGTTGAGCATCACCTGCTGCAGCTCGACCCGGTCGCCCTCCACTTCCGGCAGGCCGTCGGCAAGTCTGACGCGCACCACGGCGCCGCACTTGGCCGCCTCGCCACGGGTGAACTCGACCATCTCGCGCAGCGCCGCACTGACGTCCACGGGCTGCTTCTGCGGCGGGGTCTTGCGGATCAGCTGGCGGATACGCCCGAGCACCTCGGCGGCTCGGTTGGCGTCCTTGATGATGCGCCCAAGCACCTGGCTGACCTCGCCCAGCTCCGGCGGCTGCGCACTCAGCCAGCGCAAGGCGGCATTGGCATTGGTCACCGTGGCGGCAATCGGCTGGTTCACCTCGTGGGCGATGGACGCCGCCAGTTGGCCCATGGTCGCCACGCGGTTGGCGTGGGCCAGTTCCGTCTGCACCTCGCGATAGCGCCGTTCGCCCTCGCGCACGCGCTCCTCGGCCTGCTTGCGCTCGGTAAGATCGAGCACGAAGGCCACCCCCCCCTGCAGGCTGGCTTCGAAGGCCGCCAGGCCGACGATCACCGGTACGCGGCTGCCATCCTTGCGGATGTATTCCTTCTCGAAGGGCTGCGCATGCCCGGCTCGAATGGCCGTGGCGAGATGCGCCTGACTCAGCGCCTGGGATTCCGGTGGCGTTATGTCGTGCCAGCGCACGCGGCCGGAAAGCAGGTCGTCACGCTCGTAGCCGACCATGCGCAGGAAGGCGTCGTTGGCTTCGGCTATCTCGCCTCCGGCGCTCCAGACGATGATGCCGATGATATTGGCGTCCACCAGCCGGCGAATCTTCGCCTCGCGCTCGGCGGCGTCGCGATACAGGCGCGCGTTCTCCAGCGATGTCGCCGCCTGTGAGGCCAGCAGGCGCAGCACGGCAATCCGCGCCGGGCTGAAGACGCCGGCCGAGAGGTTGTTCTCCAGGTACAGCGCGCCGGTGAGCTTGGCCTGTTTCATCAGTGGCATGCACAGAATCGAACGCGCGCGGTGCTGGCGGACATAGGGGTCGGTGGTGAGGGCCGGCTCGGCCATGGCGTCTTCCAGGCACAGGCTCTCGCCGGTGCGCAGCACCTGGTAGAGCACCGTTTCGGCCAGCGCCGCCGCGCTGATCGGTTCGTTGCACAGCAACATTGCGCCATCGCCGACGCTCGCCAGAGCTGCTATGCGGGGCTCACCCGCCTCGGCGAGGACCAGCACGCCGCGCTCGGCGCCAGCCTGTTCGATGGCCGTGCGCATCACCATGTCGATCAGTTTCTCCAGGACTATTTCCCCCCAGGCGGCCTGGGACACCTTTAGCACCGTGGCCAGGTCCAGGTGTTCCACCGGAGTGGCGATGGTCGCGGTCGGGCCGGGCGCGGGTTCCTCGTTGCACAAGTAGCGATGGCGACCCTCCAGTTGACGCACCTTGCCGTAGGCGCCCCAGCGCAGGTAGCCGTAACGCGCGTCCTGCAGGTAGACGCGGGCGACCTTGGCCAGGCCGCGCGCACCGTAGAAGCGCCCCGCCAACTCGTTGGCCAATGCCTCGATCTGGACGAAGCCGCTGATCTGAGCCTGCCGGATGGCCTCTTCGTAGAGCAGCTCGGCCTCGACCACCCGCCCTTCGACGCGAGCGATTTCCGCGCCAACCAACGTCCCCCGGCAGGCAAAGGATTCGGCGCACTGCTGCGCCCACTCCTGCAACTTGGCGTGATGTCCAGCCAGCTCCCGCAAAATGCCGGGCTGCTCGCCGACGTCGATGGCATCGAAGCCGGCTGCCAGGGTCAGTGCCGCATGGAAGTGGTATTCGGCCTCCTCGGTGAAAGACTCCACCACCCACAGCAGCGCCTTCGCCCGCGCCACACAGTGCATGGCCGCCGCGTGATCACCCGCCATACAGCGCGCCTGCAGCTTGCGTATCCAGTACTTGGCCGCTGCCAGCACCAGGCCCGGCGTGCTGTCCAGGTGCGCTTCGAAACGCGCCTCGTCAAACAGCTCATCGTCGAAATAGCCAAAGGTCGGGGTCTGCCCTCGCAGCGTGCGGATCAGCGCCAGCTGCGTGCTGATGAAATCCACCACCAGGCCGAAGCGCACCTTCTGCGCATAGGCCAGGCCCTGCCCGGCCTCCTCATGCACCTGCGCCAGCGGCTCGCCGAGGAACAGCACATCGGCGATATGGCCATTGCCGGCATAAGCGGCGTAAGCCAGGTCGCCGACGCGGTTGGCCGCGACGAAAGCCCGGCGCAGCAACTCCCGGCACTCGCGCACCGGACGCATCCAGCGCGCCACGAACATCGAGAAGCACAGGTAGGTGCGCGCCTCATGGCGATTCAGGCCGCGCCGGTCGACCAGATCGCAGCCCAGGCGGCCAAAGCGGTAGCCGGCTTCGTAATCACCGAAGCGGCGGCCAGCGACGCGCCCGACATTCGCATACAGCATGCAGGAGGCGTCGCAATTGCCGCGCTCGAGGCTCAAGCTGACGGCCTTGCAGACGGTCAGGCTGGCCAGGTTGGCGTTGCTCTGCAACGCCGGGGCGAACAGCTTGCCGAGCGCATCGAGGGTGGCCAGGGAGGCAGCATCCTCCATCAGCGGCAGGTCGATCAGCTGTTCGATACTGCGCTCGCCCAGTTGCGTCCAGATCTGCTGGTACTCCATGCGCACCTGGTCGTCATCCGGGTGCGCCGACCAATGGATGCCGACCGCCTCCAGGTAGGCCAGGCACACGGCGACCGCCCTGTCGCTGCGGTCCTGCAGCAGGCATACGTCCATCTGCAGGCAGGCGACTGCTGCCTGCTCCACCGTGGTAATGGCGCGTGGCGTCAGCGCGGTGAGACGCTCGTCGGCCTGCGCCAGCTGGCCCGTGAGGAATTCGCACTCGGCACGATTGAGTTCCAGGGCGAAGCACAGGTCGTGACGACGCTCCCAGCAATCGCCGCCGAGCAGTTCCGCCCCGGCAACCAGGTAGGCGAGCGCCGAGCTATAGGCACTGGAAGCCTTGGCGCGTTGCCCTGCCAGCAGGTTGTATTCGGCCAGTTGCTCCCGCTCAGCGCGGGCCTCGATCAGCCTGGCACCGCGATTGAGCTGGCCGACGATCTCGAAGATCGCTTCTTCGCGCCGCTCCGCCGGGGTCTGCTCGGCCAGCAGGCGGCCGATGTGAAGGTGCGCTCCGGCACGGGCTCCCTCGGCAATCAGCGAGTAGGCGGCCTCGTGGATGCGGTCATGGGCGAATGCGCACGCGCCCTCCAGACGTTCCACCAATTCCTGGCGAACCGCCGGCCAGAGTATCGAGTGGACCTTCGCCGACGGCAGGTCAAGCACGGTCGCCAGGGTATCGATCTGTGCCCTGTTGCCGAGACAGGCGAGCTGCTGCAGGGCCTGGAGGGTTTGCAGCGGCAGGCGCGCGAGTTTGCCGACCATGAGGTCGACGACATTGTCGGTGAAGCCCTTTTCGTGAATGCGCTCCGGTTCCCAGCGCCAGCGCCGGGCCTCGTGGTCGTAGGTCAGCAACTCTTCTTCGGCCAGCGCCTGGAGGAACTGGATGACGAAGAACGGGTTGCCGGCGGTCTTGTCCTGCACCAGCCGGGCCAGCGCGACGATGCTCGGCGGCGGGCAGCCCAGGGCCTCGGCGATCAACTGCTCGATATGCGCGCGAGCCAGCGGCGCCAGGCGTATCTCATCGATGCGCACACCGGCCTGACGAATGGCCTGCAGCTTGCGCGTCAGCGGATGGCTGGCGTCCACCTCGTTGTCGCGGTAGGCGCCGACCAGCATCAGGTGACGCAGCTCCGAATGGGTGAGCAGGTCTTCCAGCAAGTCGAGGGTCGCTGCATCCAGCCATTGCAGGTCGTCGAGGAACAGTGCCAGCGGGTGATCGGCACGGGCGAACACGCCGATAAAGCGGTGGAACACCAGGAGGAAGCGGCGCTGCGCCTGCTGCGGCTCCAGCTCGGCTACCGCTGGCTGGTCGCCGATTATCAGCCGCAGCTCGGGAATCAGGTCGGTGATCAACCGCGCATTGGGCGCCAGCGCCTCCAGCAGCGCGCTGCGCCAGCCCTCCAGCACGTCGCCACTCTTGCCCAGCAACGTGCGCACCAGCCCCTGAAAAGCCTGCACCAGCGTCGCATAGGGAATGTCGCGCTTGTACTGGTCGAACTTGCCGGAAGCAAACAACCCGCGCGGCGGCACCAGCACCTTGTGCAATTCGTTGACCACCGAGGACTTGCCGATCCCGGAGTAGCCCGACACCAGCACCAGCTCGGGCGTGCTGCTGGCGACGATGCGCGCAAAGGCCTCGACCAGCACCTCGACTTCATGCTCGCGGCCATAGAGCTTCTCGGGGACCAACAGGCGGTCCGGCGTGCCCTGCTCATCAGGAGTGAAGGACGTGAGTTGCCCTTCTCGCTGCCAGTCAGCCAGGCATCGACGCAGGTCGTGTTCGAGGCCGGCGGCGCTCTGGTAGCGCTCCTCGGCGGTCTTGGCCAGCAGCTTGAGGACGATCTGCGAGAGCATCGGTGGCACGCCGGCAACCCTTTCGTCGGGCGGCAACGGCTTGCGCGCGATGTGGCAATGGACCCATTCCATCGGGTCGCTGGCCGTGAACGGCAGCGTACCGGTGAGCATCTGGTAGAGGACCACGCCAAAGGCATAGAGGTCGCTGCGTGAGTCGACAGAGCGGTTCATCCGCCCGGTCTGCTCCGGCGCCATGTAGGCCAGGGTGCCGGCGATGGTTTCCGGCGGCTCGGGCGCCTGGCGCTCGCGCGGCAACCGCGAGGCCAGGCCGAAGCCGGTCAGGCGCGCCTGGCCATCGGTGCAGTTTACCTGGATGTGATTGGGCTTGAGGTCCTTGTGCACCAGGCCGCGCTGGTGCAATTGGCGCAACGCCACGGCGATGTCCACGGCCAGGCGCAAGCAGGTGCCGGTTTCCAGCGGTTGTCGCAGCAAGCGTGACAGCGGTTCGCCGCCAGGGTCATCGAGCAACAGCCGGGTCTTGCCGCCTTCGCGGTGCAAAGCCTGCGGACGCAGTGCCCAGGCACTGTGCAGTTCGTCACGCAGGCTGTACTCGTGGGCCAGCCGTTCCAGCGTGGAGGGCAAGGGATGTTCGGCGGCGGGGCGCACCAGCAGCACGCTGGCGCCACCACCGCCGGAGGGGCGAGCGCGGCAGAATACCCGCTCACCGTCGTTCCACAGGATCTTCTGCTTGCTGGCCATCGGCTCGGCAACCTCTGAGGGGAGTCTGCTGCCCCCGAGCGGTGGTCAGCGACTGTCTTGCAATCGGTTCAGGTCGTCCGCAGCAACGGCTCGACGCCCAGGGCCTCGGCTTTACGCACCAGATCGGCGACCGAGCGTGCGGCCAGCTTCTTCATCACCTGGCCGCGGTGCACCTTCACGGTCACCTCGCTGAGGTTGAGCTCGGCGGCGATCTGCTTGTTCATCAACCCCGCCACGACGAAGCGCAGCACTTCGCGCTCACGCAGGGTCAGCGCCTCGAACGCCTGGCGCAGCGCCGCGCCGGACTGTTCGGCCCGCAAACGCTCAGCGTCGCGGGCCAGGGCACTTGCCACCGCGTCGAGCATGTCCTGGTCGCGAAAGGGCTTGGCAAGGAAGTCCACAGCGCCGGCCTTCATGGCCTTCACCGTCATGGCGATGTCGCCGTAGCCGGTCATGAACACGATGGGCATCCGCACCCCGCTTTTCTCCATCTGCTCCTGAAAGGCCAGGCCGCTTTCGCCGCGCAGGCGCACGTCGAGAACCAGGCAGCTGGGCACGTCACGCCGGACAAAGGAGAGAAAGCCCTGGGTAGAATCGAAGGAGTGCACCTGCAGGCCGATGGAACGCAGCAGGCCATCGAGGGCGAGGCGCATGGACTCGTCGTCATCGACCACATATACCACCGGTTCCTTCGCGTCTTGCGGCGGATTGGAATGCGCCGATGCGCTCATCTTGCCTCCTTGAGGGACCGCGACACGCGCAGTGTGCAGGTCTAAAATTCTAGTCCATGATGGCGCTCACGACAGAACGCCAGCCCAGTGGTCATGGGGCCCGGAGCGGTGCCTGCCAACTCGGCCATGGCGCGCCCCCCGCCCCTGCCGGGAGCAAGGCTAGCCTGGCGAAGCGAAGCGCCGCCAGGCCAAAAAACCCTGAATATCGGCCACCTGTGGCGCTTGAAGCGCCCGGCCACTGTCTTTCTTCCACCGGCCACCCGAACAGGCATAACCCCGATGGCAAGCGCCTTTGCTCCTCCTTACCCGTTACCGGCGACAACACCGATCACCATCGCCTTCGTCGCCTACCCGCAGATGGGCCTGCTCGACCTGAGCGGTGCCCAGACTGTGTTCTGGGCCGCCAGCAAGGCCCTCGCACAACGCGGCCTGCCAGGCTACCGACTGCTGACGGCAAGCCTGCACGCCGGCCTGGTGAGCACCGTCGAAGGGCTGTCGGTGAACACAAGTTGTCTGGCTGAACTCGACCTCGCCGATGTCGATACTCTGGTCGTTCCAGGGGCCCCGGACATCTGTGAAACCCTCGACGACCACGGCGAACTGGCGGCCTGGCTGAGCCACGCGGCGCCCAGAGTGCGGCGGGTTGCCTCGGTGTGCAGCGGCGCCTTCCTGCTGGCCAAGGCCGGGCTGCTTGACGGCCGCCGCGCTGCGACCCACTGGGCCATGTGCGACACCCTGCAACAGCGCTTTCCGGCTCTGCAGGTGGATGCCGACGCGATCTTCATCCAGCAGGGCGCGGTCTGGACCTCGGCAGGTGTCACTGCCGGCATCGACCTGGCACTGGCGCTGGTGGAGACCGACTGCGGCCGCGATATCAGCATGCAGGCGGCGCGGGAGCTGGTGGTCTACCTCAAGCGCCCTGGCGGGCAGGCGCAGTACAGCACCCTGCTGCAATTGCAGGCCCAGGACAGCCCGGCCTTCGACGAGCTGCACCTGTGGCTGGGGGAAAATCTGGGCGATGCGGAGCTCACCGTGGAACGCCTGGCCGAGCAGGCGAAGATGAGCCTGCGCAACTTCTCCCGTGTGTACAAGGAACGCACCGGGCGCACGCCGGCAAAGGCCATCGAGCTGTTCCGGCTGGAAGCGGCGAAACGCCTGTTGGAAAACTCCTCGCGCAACATCGAGCAGATCGCCCGCGCCTGCGGTTTCGCTGACGAGGAGCGGCTGCGCAGCACCTTCCAACGCCACCTGTCAATCTCCCCGCGCGATTACCGCAACCGCTTCACCCGTTGAGCCTTGCGGTGCGCTCAGGCCACGACCAGCGCCAGCGAACGCTCCGGCTGCAGCTGCAGATGACGGACGAAACAGCCGCGCAGCCAGCGCTCGCGCGGGTCGGCATGACTGGTGCCACGCCAGGCCATGGAAAGGTCCGGGCTCGACAGCGGCAACGGTGGGTATTCGGCGCGCAGGCCTGCGACCGGCGCCATCGCCTGCGCCACGTAGTCGGGCACGATGGCGAGCATGTCGCTGCCGGCCAGCAGCGCCGGCAGCGCGCTGAACTGCGGCACCGCAAGCACCACCCGGCGCTGCCGGTCATGGCCGGCCAGCGCACGGTCGACATCATCGGTCAGCTTGCCCAGTGTGGACACCGACACATGAGGACGCCGGCAGAACTCGTCGAGGCTTACCGGCCCCGCCGCCGAATCCGCGCGCAGCAGCATCGGCTGTACCGGGCGCAGGCTGCGGCAATGGGCGCTGGCCGGCAGCTCCTGCGCCTGGCCGATGCCCAGGGAGATGTCCCCGGCGAGCAGTAGTTGCGGCAGTTGCCAGGCATCGACCCGACGCACCACCAGGGTGATGTTCGGCGCCTCGGCACGAAGCTGCTGCAGCAGCCGTGGCAGCAGCGCGCATACGACTTCGTCGCACAGCCCGACATGGAAGGTTTCATCGCTGGTACGTGGGTCGAACCCCCGCGCGCAGCTCAGGGCCAGGGCGATGCCTTCCAGGGCTGGCCCCAGGCGCACGTGGATTTCCTTGGCCCGCGCGGTGGGCTCCATGGTTCTGCCGATGCGGATGAACAGCGGGTCGTCGAACATCGTGCGCAGACGGTTCAGCGCGCTGCTGACGGTGGACTGGCAAAGGAACAGGCGTTCACCTGCCCGGGACACGTTGCGCTCTCGCATCATGGTTTCGAAGACCACCAGCAAGTTGATATCGGCATGTCGCAGGTCATTTCTGTTCATGGTGCCCCCGCCTGGTAAAGTTGTATCCGACCCGCCTTTCGCTGCGCCCGCTCGATGCTTCAGGTTTGCGATGTCATGGCAGGTTATTCAGGCAGAACCTTAGAGTCAGTTATACATGGATACCTTATCGCCACGCGTTGGTTATACGCTCCCATACTTGGGTATCGTTCGGAAAAAAAGATGGCCGCAACTATTATTCGCCTTAGACTGGCCGTGGTAACTTTCATACACAGGTGTGGCACGACTATACCTAGGTATACTTCTCCGACTTGTTCTAAGGCGTATGGTGAAAGTACGGCCGGCACCGCCGCGAGTGCCCCACAGGATGTAACAGACGCAAATGCGCAATAAGGCTATCATTGCAATTGTCGACGACGATGAATCCCTTCGCATCGCGCTGGAAAGCCTGCTGCGCGCTAGCGGTTACCTGGCGCGCACTTATGGCGGCGCCCGCGAATTCCTTGATTCCGAAGGCCCGCAACTGGCCAACTGCCTGATCTCCGATATCCAGATGCCTGGAATGTGCGGTGTGGCGCTCTACGAGGCACTGCGTAACCGGGGCCTGAACATTCCGGTGATTTTCATGACGGCCTACCCTGGCGAAAGGCCACGCATCAGTGCGGACATGCCCGGGGTAATTGCCTGTCTGCCCAAACCGTTCGAAGCAGAACAGTTGCTCGCCAGCATCGAAACCGCGCTACAGCAGTAGTCATGAGTTTCCGGCCGGGTGTTGCCCGCCGAACAACTGCCCGCCAAGGAATTGGGCAAGTTACATGTCGATACTTTCGTATCATTCCCCTGCCCACATGCGTAATCCCCAGACACCGATGTAGAAGTGCGCCAGCGCATTATTCTCCGTAGCATGGATTCACAGCGGACGACTGCAGAAATACAACGCGAACCGCAATTTGCGCCCTCGTCAGCGTCACGCCGAACTTGAAGCAGTTATTTCAAGGCCATTCATCCATTCGAGTCAGGAGCACCTCATGAAACAGCAACTTCTGGTTATTGGCGCGGGCTTCGGTGGACTGTGGAGCGCGCTGAGCGCCGCCCGCCTGCTGGACATGCACGGCCGCAATGACGTCGAGATCACCCTGCTGGCGCCGCAGGCCGAACTGCGCATCCGCCCGCGTTTCTACGAACCCGATGTGCACAGCATGTTCGCTCCGCTGGCCGAGTTGTTCGACGCCGTGGGCGTGCGCTTCGTCAAGGGTACCGCCGAGCGCATCGACGAGCAGACCCGCAAGGTCGGCTACCGCGACGAAACGGGCCGCACTGGCAACTTGAGCTACGACCGCCTGGTGCTGGCCAGCGGCAGCCAGCTGGCCCGCCCGCCTGTACCGGGCCTGAAGGAATATGCCTTTGATGTCGACCAGATCGAATCGGCGGCGCGACTGGAAAGCCACCTGATGTCGCTGCGTAACCAGCCGGCCAGCCGCGCACGCAATACCGTGGTCATCGCCGGAGGCGGCTTCACCGGTATCGAGACCGCCACCGAAATGCCGGCCCGCCTGCGCGCGGTGCTGGGTGAAGACCAGGATGTACGGGTAATCATCGTTGATCGCGGCGAACGCATTGGTGCGGTGATGGGCGATGGCATCCGTCCGTCCATCATCGAAGCCTCCGACAGCCTGGGGATCGAGTGGATTACCGGTGCCACGGTCGCCGCCGTGGACGCCAACGGCGTCACCCTCGCCGACGGCCGCCACATCGAGAGCCACACGGTGATCTGGACCGTCGGCTTCCGCGCCAGCCCGCTGACCGAACAACTGCATGCCGAGCGCGACGGCCAGGGCCGCCTGCACGTGGACGGCAACCTCAAGGTGCGTGGGCTGAACAACGTCTTCGCCGCGGGCGACGTGGCCTACGCGGCCACTGACGAGATCGGCAACTTCGCAGTGATGTCCTGCCAGCACGCCATCAGCCTGGGGCGCCATGCCGGCAACAACGCCGCCGCCGACCTGCTGGGCGTCGCGCCAACCCAGTACCGCCAGCCCAAGTACGTGACCTGCCTGGACCTGGGCGCCTGGGGCGCCGTTTACACCGAGGGTTGGGACCGCCAGCTGAAGCTGGTCAAGGCCGAAGCCAAGGAACTCAAGAGGCAAATCAACACCGTGTGGATTTATCCGCCGGCCGCCGACCGCCGCGCCGCACTTGCCGCTGCCGACCCGCTGATCCCGGTGGCCTGATCGCCGCACCTGCATTCTCTCCTGGCGGCAGGAGTGCGATTCGCTTGATGGACTCTACCCAAAAAAGCAACAGGAGAACGACCATGACCATGCACCTCAATACCTTCGCTCAGCCAGACGCCTCCACTCCGGCCCAGGAACTGGTGCCTTCGCGCTATGCCCTGCGCATCGGCGAAATCGACGTGCTGGTGGTCAGCGACGGGGTGCTGCCGCTGCCTACCGAAACCATGTCGACCAATGCCACCCCGGAAGAACGCGCGGCGTGGTTCAAGGGCATGTACCTGGGCCCTGACATATTCGACTGGGCGCTGAACGTGCTGCTCTTGCGCAGCGGCAAGCAGACCATCCTGGTCGACGCCGGCCTGGGCAACCAGTTCCCCGGCTTCCCCCGCGCCGGGCAGTTCCCCAGGCGCCTGAAGGACGCCGGCATCGAGCTGTCATCGATCACCGACATCGTCATCACCCACATGCACATGGACCACATCGGCGGGCTGCTCACCGACACAGTGAAGAACGGCCTGAGCCCGGACGTGCGCATCCACGTCACGGCGACCGAAGTCGACTTCTGGAAGATCCCCGACTTCAGCCTGACCGAAATGCCGCAGCCGGTGCCGGATGTTTTGCGGCGCACTGCCAACGAATTCATGGCCCATTACCAAAGCCGGCTACATATCTTCGAAGACGAATACCAGGTTGCGCCGGGCGTGGTGGCGAAGCTTACGGGCGGTCACACCCCCGGCCATTGCATCGTCTACGTCGACTCCGCCGGCGAGCGCCTGACCTTCGCTGGCGACGCGCTGTTCCCGGTGGCCTTCGACCATCCGGAATGGCACAACGGCTTCGAGCATGATCCCGAGGAATCAGTTCACGTCAGAGTGCGCTTGCTACAGGAAGCCGCGTCGAGCGGCGAAATATTCGTTGCAACTCACCTGCCATTCCCTTCGGTTGGACGCGTGGCGTTGGACGGCGATGCTTTCCGCTGGATTGCGGCGTACTGGGACTATTGATGGGTTTAAGTCAGGCCTCCGTCCTGCACCGCAGTCATACGGAGGCCTGGTGCGAAGGCTATGCACGCCGACCGTGAAATCAACGGGCAACCTTTGCCCGCGCCATTGTCGCGACCAGCGAGCTGCTGGGTAGACTGATTTGAGGAATGCCCCTGATGTCGAAGAACAAACTGACCAACGCCGTCGGCGCGCCCGTCGTCGACAACAACAATACCCAGACCGCCGGGCCGCGCGGCCCTGCTCTGCTGCAGGATGTGTGGCTCCTGGAGAAACTTGCCCACTTCGACCGCGAGGTGATACCCGAGCGACGCATGCACGCCAAAGGCTCAGGCGCCTACGGCACCTTCACTGTCACCCATGACATCAGCCGCTACACCCGCGCGGCAGTGTTCTCGCAGATCGGCAAGCAGACCGAGATCTTTGTGCGTTTCTCCACCGTCGCTGGTGAGCGCGGTGCGGCGGATGCCGAGCGCGACATCCGCGGCTTCGCCATCAAGTTCTATACCGAGCAGGGCAACTGGGACCTGGTGGGCAACAACACACCGGTATTCTTCCTGCGCGACCCGCTCAAGTTCCCCGACCTCAACCACGCGGTCAAGCGCGACCCGCGCACCGGCATGCGCAGCGCACAGAACAACTGGGATTTCTGGACCAGCCTACCGGAGGCGCTGCACCAGATCACCATCGTCATGAGCGATCGCGGCATTCCCGACGGTTACCGCCACATGCACGGCTTCGGCAGCCACACTTATAGTTTCATCAACGCCGCCAACGAACGGCACTGGGTCAAGTTCACCTGGAAGAGCCAACAGGGCATCCGCAACCTGTCCGACGCCGAGGCCGGGCAAGTAATTGCCGGCGACCGCGAGAGCAGCCAGCGCGACCTGTACGACAACATCGAGCAGGGCAACTTCCCGCGCTGGACCTTCTACGTGCAGGTGATGCCGGAGAAAGATGCCGGCAGCTACCCGATCAACCCCTTCGACTTGACCAAGGTCTGGCCACACAAGGACTACCCGCTGATCGAGGTCGGCGTGCTGGAAATCAATCGCAATCCAGAGAATGTCTTCGCCGAGGTCGAGCAGGCCGCCTTCAACCCGGCCCATGTGGTACCCGGCATCGGCTTCTCGCCGGACAAGATGCTGCAAGGCCGGCTGTTCTCCTATGGCGATGCGCAGCGCTACCGGCTTGGCGTCAACCACACGCATATCCCGGTCAATGCGCCGCGCTGCCCGTTCCACAGCTACCACCGCGACGGCCAGATGCGGGTTGACGGTAACCAGGGCGCGCGCCTGGCCTATGAGCCAAACAGCTACGGCGAGTGGGCCGAGCAGTCGGAGTACGCCGAACCGCCGCTAAGCTTGCAGGGTGCCGCCGATCACTGGAACCACCGTACCGACGAGGACTACTACTCGCAGCCCGCCGCGTTGTTCCGCCTGATGTCGCCGGCGCAGCAGCAGGCATTGTTCGATAACACGGCGCGGGCAATCCGAGGGGCTGCTGCTGAGGTTATCGAACGGCATATCAATAATTGCAGCAAAGCTGACCCGGCCTATGGCGCCGGGGTTGCCGCGGCCATCGAGCGCCTCGCTCAGTAGCCAGATATTCCTTTGCATGAGGCGGTCGCAGTGCGCCCCTCATGCTTTTTTCTATCTGCCCCTTATGACCTAGACCCGCAGCCCAGTGTCAGGAACGCTCCAGCACAGGGGCGGCGGATCTGCGCGACAGCGATCTCTCGTCAGCCTGCAGCTGGAAAAAACCGATTCATAGCTTTTGAGCCCGCCTGCAAGAAGGTCGTTTGACTTCGTTTGCGGGCAGACTCTTTTTCATCACGCAACGGATTTAGACGATAGTCTGCACAGTGCCGCCTTCTGCACGAATTGCCGCACCATTGATCACCGCAGCACGCTCACTGGACAAGAACGCCACTACGTTTGCCACTTCGGCTGGTTTGGCCAGACGGTAGATCAACGAAGAGGGACGATTCTCTGCCATGAACTTCTTCTCTGCCTCGGCATAAGGCAGTCCCGGGTTCACAGACTCGATGAAGCCCTTGAGGCTTTCTGTCTCGGTAGGCCCTGGCAGCACGGCGTTGACAGTCACGGAGGTGCCCTTGGTCAGCTCGGCAAGGCTGCGGGAGATCGACAGTTGCGTAGCCTTGCTCGCACTGTAATGGGCCATCGCAGCCATCGGAGTCAGTGCAACTTCGCTTGAGATGAAAATCACCCGGCCATGGCCGCGCTCCAGCATGCCCTTCATGTAGGTACGGGCCAACCGCACCCCGCTCCAGACGTTGGTCTCAAACATGCGCTGCCAGTCTTCATCACTGGTGCTGAAGAAGTCGCTCAGCTCGTAGGTGCCCATGTTGTTGATCAGGATGTCGATCTGCGGATATGGGGCGGCTGCGACAGCCTCGCCACCAGCCTGACTGACATCTGCAACCAGCGGCAGGGCACGGCCTTCGCCAAAACGCCTGTTTAGCTCGCTGACGCGCTGCGCCACGCCGGCTTCATTACGCCCGTTGATGATGACGCGAGCCCCATCTTCCAGGAGCTGCGTGGCAATCGCCAAGCCGATGCCTGCGGTAGATGCACTTACCAATGCAGTTTTGCCTTCCAAATCGAGGTTCATACCATTCTCCAACGTTGAATTGAGGGGCGGATCGGCCGCTGGGGAGAACTATGAAGCGCTTCGAATGCATTGATTAGCGTAGGCAATGGAATATGATTGCAGAAGAAAATTCACATATTGGATGCGTTCATGGACAGCCGTAGCGGAGAGATGCTGGTGTTCAGCAAGGTCGTCGAAACCGGCAGTTTTTCCGCGGCAGGGAAGTTACTGAACCTGACGCCTTCAGCGGTAAGCAAGCTCATCTCCCGGCTGGAAGAGCGATTAGCTGTGCTCCTTTTTGAGCGTTCTACACGTCAATTGGCAATCACTGGTGAAGGTGCCCGTTTCTACGATAGTTGTGTCCGGATACTCAACGACATCGACGAGGCGGAGCACGACGCCTTCGGCTCATCTGTGGCCCCGAGTGGCCTCCTGCGAATCAATACCTCGGTGCCTTTCGGCACGCACCAGCTCCTGCCGATTATCAGTGACTTCAACCTTAGGTATCCCGACATCACACTCGATCTATCGCTGACAGATGCCTTGGTTGATCTGAAGCGCGAACGCATTGATGTCGCGATACGCATGGGGCCACTGGACGACGCCAGCTTTCGTGCACGCATATTGGGTAGAAGCCGCCGCGCGGTCGTGGCTTCGCCGAGGTATTTGGCTCGCCATGGTGTACCGAGAACACCGGATGAGCTGGTGAATCATCGTTGTTTCAATTTCAACTTCCGCCGATCCCGTGACGAATGGCCGTTCAGGCTGGGCCAGCAAACCCAGTACCTGGCGGTGCGCGGCGATATGCTGACCAACAATGGCGAAACCATGCGCCAGATGACCATCAATGGGCTGGGGATCAGCCGGCTAGGAATGTTCCATGTCGCAGAGGATCTGAAGGCGGGTCGGCTCGTTGAGCTGCTCGCTGATTTCAATCCAGGGGACACCGAGGAGATCCATGCGATCTTCAACAACCAACGCTACATGCCGCAACGGGTAAGGGTCTTCATCGACTTCCTGGTTGAGCGAGTCGGGCCGTTGTTGCAGTCGCTTGGCTAAAAGGAAAAGGCCGCAGTCTGGGCTGCGGCCAATATATGCTGCTGGCGGTTTGAGCCTTGCCTCAGCCCGTCCCGCTTTACGAAGTTGACTCAGGCCACCTGGTGCATTTCATCAAGCTCGAACTCGCCTATGCAGTGTCCAGCCGTTTGGCGAAATGCACGTACGGCATCGCCCTGCATATGTGCTCTCCAAGCGTTTACAGACTCCCAACGTTCGAAGAACGTCACCAGGCCGGGGTCTCGAACGGGCACGAAAAGCTCATAGCTGAGGCAGCCCGGCGCCTCGCGACTTAAGGTTACAAGCGTCTTCTGAGCAGTAATCATCTGCTCCTCAAAGCCTTGCCTGGCCCGCGCACGGGCGATGATTACCAATGTTCCATGCATCTTCCTTTCTCCTCCCAACAGTCACTGTGGGGCTTTCGGCGGGTACTGGTCGATGTCCTCAGCCGATGGGCCACCGTTCAGCCAATCCACCACCCAACCGCTTTCCAGAATGTTGAAAGTTTGCGATCCAGCCGGTAACCAGGCTTCGTGCACGACCCCACCAGGCGCTCGGAAGAAGCCACCATTCTCGATGTTGTAGTGGACCCCGTTAGAGTTGAAGACGTGTATGCCGCCTACCAACACCACATGGGTTTCTGCGCGTTGATGAGTGTGCGGTTTGATGTGTACCGCCACAGGCGTACGGAACATCAATGTAGTAAGGCCGGTTTCCTTATCTTCATGAAGAATGGCGTACTCAGGAGATTTTTCTCCCAGCTGCGGAATGGTCTTCTGCCATTTGAATTGGCTGGGATTGATTAGCTGCGGCACCGATGGCGTCGGTGGTTGCTGCTCCGTAGACGCAGTTGCGTACGGAGTCACGCCTTGCAGCGCGATCAGCATCGCACCAAGGCTAAACAGTTTCTGGAATTCATGTTTCATGGTAGCTATCTCGTTGGGGCGTTGATGGATGAAAGTATCCATTGGCCCACTGAGGGGGATTAGCCGCCAGGCGGGAACATGTTTTGTGAACAAAATTCAAGTCGCCGAGATATGCGCTTGGTGGCAACTGAAATGACGACTTTTTGGCCGATTGCTGCGCTCTGCGGAAGACCGCTTTGGGCCGATAGCGGCCAGTCGCGAACGACTGCTATAGACCACAAACGCGCACCCGGCTGAGAAAAGCCAGTTGAACGTCCGTCATGAGTGCATCGATTTGATCTTGTGGATGCGCCAATAGCTCTGGGTACTCCCTCAAAAGGGATCGAGCCGTGCATCGATGCCAGCCTGCTTGGCCAGCGCAATCAGGTCTTCGACGCCATCTTGCTCAATGATGCAACCCACGTAATCGGCGCCGCCTGTATCCACATGCAGAAAGCGCTTACCGAACCCGCTCAGCCATTGATCGAAATCGAGCAGCACCTGCATCAATGATGGTGTACCGTCCAGCGTGTAGGCATAAACCTGGTCGATACCGCTGGCCTCAACCAGCTTCGCTGCCTGGTACTCGAAATCATCGAAGCCACGTACATCCACGGCCATGAGAATCAGATGATTGAGTGACTGGCCTTTCTCAGCGTCCAAAAGACCGCTTGCGAGCGCGGTGGCTGGATCCTCTCCCTGGTTGTAATAGCGCAATACTCTTCTGACGAGACGCATGCGTTCCTTTTCAGGCAGAGGTGCCAACAAGGCTTGGGTGAATACTTTCAACTGGGGACGCAGTGGATAGAGCTCTCGCATTATCGCGGCATCGCTCATCCGTGGTTCATCGGGTGGAGGTTGTGTGAAGCGACCGCCGAACAATCGACTGAACAAGCCCATCGCCGTTTTTCCCCTTGGTCAGTGAAGCCTGTTGCGAAGCTTAACTCAGCGCTTCGATGACGGCGATCAGGGTGTCGGTGATATCACTGGCCTATGGCAGCCTAGAGCTATTTTTACGCGCAATGCTATCTATGTGGGAGCGGGCTTGCCCGGCGAATACAGGCGTAGCCCGTGCCAGGCAGATCTATTTACAGGGCTGACCTCTTCGCGGGGCAAGCCCGCTCCCACAAAAACTGCTGCTGGATTCAAGGGCAGCTCGGTGTCGATAGCGGCCACTGGCGACCAATCGCGTCCGCACTAGAGCGGACGCATGACCTGATCGCAATTCCCTGCCATAACCGTGCAATAAGGATTGCAAAACAGTACATACGGCCATTCCCGGTCCTTGATTGTCTTAATGGCCAGTTCATTTCTTACTGCGCTGAAGCCGCGAGCATCGGCGCCAGAACACTCGGGGTCTGCGCACCGAATACCACCGTACCGTTGATGCGCAAGGACGGAATCAAGCGTCCTGCCCACGCTGCAGTCGTGGCTTCGCTGGCCTGCAATTCCTCACTGAACGTGGCGCTGTGCATGAATTGCACAACTGCGCCCAGGGGGACTTTTTGTCGCAGCAGCAGCTGCTTCAGAATCGCCGCATCACCAATATCCTGGCCAAGGCAATACAAGGCCTCGAACGCACTTTCCACAAAGTGATGAGCGGGTTTCCCGCTACGCTGCAGCCACAGTACAGCGGCCAGCGCGGGGCGCGTGTCGGGCAGGCGGACCATCCGGCTGAACGCCGGCTCGATGCCGAGCTGGCGCATCTCCACAGCCACCAGGGATTGCTGGATCAGCGCCTGGGTGCCGAAGCGACGTTCGAGAAAGTCGTGGTAGGCCATGCCAGCGGCCGCACGGCTCAATGGCGAGCGGCACGGCTGAAAGGTGACGTGCAGTGGTTGCCCGGCCTGGCTCATCGCGAGCGCAAGGCGGCGCAGCGCTACCCAGCTCCAAGGGTCAACAAAGTCGAATGCCAGGAGCGGGGGAATGTGCATGGTCCAGGCCCTGAGTCAGGTAGTTCTGCCCAGCGTACGGGGTCAGCTGCACAGGCAGAAACCACACCGTACGCAATAGAGCGTTGCGTAATGTCGCTAGGCGACACTGACCAACTCTTTCATGAAATGCGCAAAGGCCCTGATACGCGTCGAGGCGCGATTGATCGGCAGGTAGACGATATTGATCGAGGCATTGACTGACATCGGGTTCACTTCATATTCGGGCAGCAAGCGGGTGAGCCGGCCCTGTTGCACATCCTCGGCAACCAGCCAGTCGGCCAGCAGCGCAATGCCCTGCCCGGCGACCGCTGCCTGCCGGAGAATGTCGGCATTGTTGCTCTGCATCCGGCCCTGCACCGCGACGGGCACCGTCTCGTCAGCCACCTCGAACAGCCAGTCGCGCATTGGCCCGCCGTAATCGAAGCGCATGCAGGAGTGCTGGGTGAGTTCGCCAGGTTGCGTCGGCGCACCGTGCCGCTCCAGGTAGGCCGGGCTGGCCACCAGCCAGCGCTGGAAATGACCGATGGTGGTGCAGATCACGTCTTCACTGGAGACGGTCGACCCCAGGCGCACGGTCAGGTCGATACGGTCCTTGTAAAGGTCCACCCGCTCGTCGCTGAGGTTCAGGCTGACCTCCAGCTCCGGATGGCTCGCCAGAAACCGCCCCAGGTGCGGGGAAATCAAGCGTCGGCCGAACTCCACCGGCACGCTGACCCGCAGCTTGCCTTTCGCTTCGCTGCCCCTGTCGGTGACCATGCCATCGGCTGCAGCGAGCGCATCGAGAATGCCCACCGCGTTGTCGAAATAGGCTTGGCCCAGGTCGGTCAGGCGGTTCTGGCGTGTGCTGCGGGTAATGAGCGTGGTGCCCAGCTCCGCCTCCAGTGCTGCCACCTGGCGCGCCACGGACGATGTTGCCACGCCAAGCTTGCGGGCTGCGGCGGAGTAGCCACCGCAACGTACCGTCTCTACGAACATGCTCAAGGCGAGAAACTTGTCCATTGACCGACCCTGTCGAAGATATCCATGAGGGAAGCTGGTGGCATCACCCGTCGAGGTTGCATCAGCCTGCAGCATAGCCACCTGCCCGGCCTCGCGATTGAACAGGCGTGCTATCCAACATGCGCTGCCAGCCTTGCGTCATGAGCAAAGCTGCCTTGCGCGAGCGACCCATACCCGCACAAGCCGTGCTCCTTTAGGCTCGCCTTCAACTGATCGGCAGCCGGCAATACCGGAAGTGGCTGGTTGCCAATGGCGGAGCATGAGGTGGATATCGATGTCGCACAGGAAGCGTTGGACATTGGCAGCTATTGCGCTGGGCGTGGGCGGGCTAGCTGCAGCGTTCGGCTTGATGTGGCGACCGGCAATCGACCCGATCGAGCGGCCCATGGCATTCGAACCCGCACAGATCGCACGCGGTGCCCAGGTCGTCACTGCCGGCGACTGCGCGGTCTGCCATACGCGCCCTGGCGGCGAGTACCTGGCGGGCGGCCTGCCACTGGTGACGCCGTTTGGCACGCTGTACAGCACCAACATCACGCCTGACGCGCAGACCGGTATCGGCCAGTGGCCACTCGAAGCGTTCCAGCGCGCCATGCGCGACGGGATTTCCCGCGATGGGCATTTCCTCTACCCGGCCTTCCCGTACACGCATTACCGCCTGCTCGACGATCAGGACCTGGCAGACGCCTATGCCTACCTGATGAGCGGGCCGCCGGTGCACCAGCCGGCAACCCCCAACCGCATGAGATTCCCGATGAACCTTCGTCCGCTGGTCGCGGGCTGGAACCTGCTGTTCCTGCACTCAGCGCCGTTGGTGCCGACAGCGCAGGCATCGCCGCAGTGGAACCGTGGCCGCTACCTGGTCGAAGGCGCGGGCCACTGCGGCGGATGCCATACCCCGTTGAACCTGCTCGGTGCCGAGAAAACGGGCCAGGCGCTTGCCGGTGGCGTGGTTGACGGCTGGGCGGCCCCGTCCCTGCTCGGCCTGGCCAGCCGCGAAACGCCCTGGACCCAAGCCCAGCTGGTGGATTACCTGCAAGCCAAGGTCGTCGACGGCCATGGCACCGCCGCCGGCCCCATGCGCCCGGTCAGCCAGGAACTTGCGCGGCTGCCTCGGAGTGACGTCGAAGCCATGGCGGAATATCTGCTGAGTTTGCCGGCCTCCCCTCATCAACCCGCCACGCTCGGGACGAACGCTGTGGCCTCGGCCGAATCGTCCAGCCTGGGTAGTGATCTGTTCCAGGCCGCATGCGCGGGCTGCCACGGCGCAGCCGCACCGATGCGCAGTATCGACGGCCGGCCAGCGCTGACGGCGACGTCCTCGGTGCAGGCCCCTGCATCACGCAACTTCATCAAGACGGTACTGGAAGGCATTGCCCCCACACCCGGCGAGCCCGGCCCGGCCATGCCGCCGTTCGCGGCCAGCCTGAGCGACCAGCAGCTCGCCGCCCTGGCGGCCTTCGTCCGTGGCCAAGCCGCACCCGATCGGCCGTGGCCGGCTTTGCACTCGACTATTCAGGCCCTGCGCGAGGAGACCCCATGAGCAACGTGAACCTTACAGTCAACGGCAAGCTGCACAGCCTGGATATCGACCCGGACATGCCGCTGCTCTATGCCTTGCGCAACCACCTGGAACTCAACGGCGCCAAGTATGGCTGCGGGCTGGGCCAGTGTGGCGCGTGCACCGTCATCGTCGACGACCAGCCGGTATTCGCCTGCGTGACCCCGTGTGCTGGCATGCAAGGCCGCCACGTGCGCACCGTCGAGAGCCTGGGCACGCCTGAACAGCCTGGCCCGCTGCAACAAGCCTTCATCGATACCCAGGCCGCGCAGTGTGGCTACTGCATCGCCGGGATGATCATGCGCGCCCAGGCCCTGCTGGAGCACAATCCGCAGCCCGACGCAGCCACCATCCGCGCGCACATGGCCAGCAACCTGTGTCGCTGCGGCACGCACCTGCGCATCATCGAAGCGATCACCCGCGTCGTCGAAAACGGTGGCCTGCATGTCGTCCACAACTGAATTCAGTCGCCGCGCGTTCCTGCAGGGCGGCAGCCTGCTGATGGCATTCGCGCTGCTGCCGGCCGCCCGCAAGGCGCTGGCCGATACCGAGGTGGATACCCTCGGCACTGTCGTGCTCGCCCCGGACCTGCCCGGCAGCCTGCGCACCAACCCGTACCTCGACGCGTGGATCAGGGTCGGCGTCGAAGGCATCACCGTGTATACCGGGAAAGTGGAACTGGGCACCGGGGTAAAGACCGCGCTGCTGCAGATCGCGGCCGAGCGGCTGGACGTCTCGCCGGCGGCGGTCACGTTCCTCACGGCGGACACGGCGCTGACGCCGAACGAAGGCTACACGGCCGGCAGCCATACTATCTTCGACAGCGGCACGGCGCTGTTCAACGCCGCCGCGCAGGTGCGGCAGATGCTGATGGAATCGGCTGCCAGGCACTGGGGCGTGGAAGTGTCGTCGCTGCGCACCGGCGATGCGATGATCACGGCCCCGTCCGGCGCCCGCATGAGCTATGCCGAGGCGGTGGCAGGCGTGGACCTGCATCAATATGCCAAGGCCAGCTCGCCGGACCTTTCGCCGGAGCAGTTCAAGCTCATCGGCCACGCCATCCCGCGCCTGGACATTCCAGCCAAGGTCAGCGGTGGCGCGGCGTTCGTGCAGGACATGCGCCTGCCGGGCATGCTCCATGCCCGGGTGATCCGGCCACCCAGGCCGGGCTGCGCGCTCACCGGCTTCGATCGCCAGGCGATTGAACGCCTGCCAGGCGTCGTCAAGGTAGTCGAGGATGGCAACTATCTCGCCGTGGTGGCCAAGGATGAATGGCAAGCGATCAAGGCGATGCGGGCGGGCTACGCAGCGGCGACCTGGACCACTGGCGAGGTGATTCCGGACCAGGCGGTCATCCACCAGCTGCTGCCCAAGCTGCAATCCAGGCGCTACCCCATCCAGCACGAAGGCCAGCCGACGCCTTCAAGTGGCAAGCGCTATCGGGCCCGCGTCAGCAAACAGTACCTGATGCATGGTTCTATCGGCCCCTCCTGTTCGCTGGCCTGGTTCAAGGACGGTACGTTGACCGTCTGGACCCATACCCAAGGTGTGTTCCCGCTGCGGGCGGGCATCGCCGAAATGCTCGGCCTGCCGCTGAGCGCCGTCCGTTGCATCCATGCCGAAGGCTCCGGATGCTATGGCCACAACGGCGCCGATGATGCCGCAGCCGACGCGGCGCTCATCGCCCTGCGCCTGCCGGGCGTGCCGGTGCGCGTGCAGTGGATGCGTGAACAGGAAAACCTGTGGGAACCGTACAGCTCGGCCATGCTCAGCGAACTGCAGGCCGACCTGGACAGCAGCGGGCGCATCAACCACTGGCAGTACCAGCTGTGGACCACCCCGCATAACGAGCGCATCACCAACGCCGGGCGCCTGGTGCCCGCGCGCCTGCTCGCCCGCCCGTTCACCTCGGCGCCATCGGTGCCGATTGCCCAACCGGAAGGCGATGGCGACCGCAACGCGATCCCGCTGTACCAAACCGGCGCAAGCGACATCGACATGCACTTCATCAGCGAAATGCCGTTCCGCACTTCGGCAATACGCTCGCTGGGTGCCCATATCAATGTGTTTGCCATCGAGGCCTGCGTGGACGAACTGGCGGCGCAGGCAGGCGTGGATGCCGTCGAGTTCCGCCTCAGCCACCTCAGCGACCCAAGGGCCCGCGCGGTGGTCGAACGGGCCCGCGATGAATTCGCCTGGCCACGGCGTTCGTCTGCACCGGGCACGGGCATCGGCCTGGGCTTCGCCCGCTACAAGAACATCATGGGCTACTGCGCGGTGGCAGTGGAAATCCAGGTGCATCCGCAAACCGGCGAGATCGAGATTCAGCGGGTGGTCACGGCGGTGGACGTCGGGCAGATCGTCAATCCCGATGGGCTGCGCAACCAGGTCGAGGGCGGCATCGTCCAGTCGAGCAGCTGGACGCTCTACGAGGCGGTCAGTTATGACCCCGGTGGCGTACGCAGCTATGACTGGAGTGGCTATCCGATCCTGCGCTTCCCGCAACTGCC
>Ga0209370_1000907_pt1 | contig 30908 bp, 29 predicted proteins | sample AgamicAtPrz_FD_187164 | JGI IMG/M metagenome (GOLD analysis project Ga0209370, IMG submission 187164) | Agave microbial communities from Guanajuato, Mexico - At.P.rz (SPAdes) (version 2) | ecosystem: Host-associated > Plants > Phyllosphere > Phylloplane/Leaf | place: Guanajuato, Mexico... | reverse complement strand
GTCGTAGACCGACATGCCCTTCCCGCCTTCGTTCCAGGCCCCTTCCGTCTGCATGCTGGATACCGAGTTGCCCCATAAAAAGTTGGCCGGCAGTGAATTGTTCATGGTCTCCCCTATATGACTAGTCATTCAAAATTTCATGACTAGTCATATAGGGGAGGATTAAATTTGGATCAAAGAGGAGGATCGTTTTTTGTGAGCTGTCGCGTCATATTAAAGTTATGTAACTAATCACAGAGTTATGTCACTAATCACGTTTCTCATAACAAAGTTATGTCACTATCCTGAATAACGATCTGATTTAATGACGCTTTTATAGGCATTTGAGGCCATTTTCATTTTTTTGTAACCAGTGCAAACAGGACTACACTTATAAAAGGTAAAGTACATATCTTATGATCTTACCCACGTAATGTGGATACGGCCCTAAGCGAGGTTCTGGTTTTCAAACTGTTCCGGGCTGAGTCCGCCACAGGCACTGTGACGACGCCAGCGATTGTAATCACACTCGATATAATTAAACACCGTAGTTCTCATCATTTCCCGGCTGATAAAACGTTCGCCGTGGATACATTCCACTTTCAGCGAGTGGAAGAAGCTTTCCGCACAGGCATTATCGTAGCAGCAGCCTCTGGCGCTCATGCTTCCACGCAGATTATGCCGTTTCAGCAACGCCTGATAGTCCGCTGAGCAGTACTGACTGCCTCGGTCAGTATGAACAATGACATTTTCAGGACGCTTGCGGCGCCACAGCGCCATCTGCAACGCATCGCAGGCCAGCTGTGCCGTCATTCGCGGAGCCATTGACCAGCCGATTACAGCTCGCGACCACAGGTCAATGACAACCGCCAGGTAAAGCCAGCCTTCATCTGTACGTAAGTAGGTGATGTCTCCCGTCCATTTCTGATTCGGGCCGCTGGCGTAAAAGTCCTGCTTCAGCAGGTTGTCAGACACCGGCAGTCCGTGCTCCCGGTAACTGACCGGGCTGAACTTGCGGAATGCCTTTGCCCGAAGCCCCTGACGACGCAGGCTGACAGCTATCGTTTTGATGTTGTAGGCCGGGAGCTCATCCGCGAGTCGTGGCGCACCATACCGTTGTTTTGCATCAGTGAATGCCCTGAGAACAGCGGCATCACAGGTCAGACGAAACTGCTGCCGCCGGTTAAGACGATGGCGGCGCAGGCACCACGCATACCAGCCGCTGCGGGCGACCCGGAGCACCCGACACATGGCTTTGATGCTGAACTCAGCCTGATGTTTCTCGATAAAGACATACTTCATTTCAGGCGCTTCGCGAAGTATGCCGCGGCCTTTTGGAGAATGGCCAGCTCCTCTGCCAGCTCCGCAAGCTGGCGTTTAAGCCGGGCATTTTCAGCAGCCAGTTCGCTTTCGCGCTCAGACGATGTGAGTTGTTGCTGTTGTTTGCTGCGCCATGTGTAGAGCTGAGATTCATACAGACTGAGTTCGCGGGCAGCAGCAGCGATGCCAATGCGTTCAGCAAGTTTAAGGGCTTCCTGGCGGAATTCGGGTGTGTGCTGCTTACGTGGTTTTTTATTGGCTGTTACTGATTTTGTCATGTGAGCTACCTCTGGTTGAGAGTTTACTCACTTAGTCCTGTGTCCACTATTCGCGGGTAAGATCAATTCAATGATTTTCGCCGATGCGCCGGCGAAGCCAAAATTCCAGCCAAGGCCCAGTAAAATCAGCGACAGCCAGTAATGGAAAATATCGGTTGCGCCGAGACCGGCCAGGACAGCACATGTAGTGATAAGCAGACCCGTCGCGGCGATACGCATGGCACCAAAACGGTTGATTAACTTGCCGGTGAAAAATCCCGGGCCGTACATGGCAATAACGTGCCACTGAATCCCCAGGTTGGACGCCTGCTGAGAAATACCGTGCATGTGCATCGAAAGCGGTGCAGCCGTCATCAGGAAGTTCATCACCATATAGGTGACCGCACCGCTAAATACGGTTCTGGCAAAGCCCGGCTGACGCACTAATTCGCGCAAAGGCCGCCCACCCGCTTTGGCTGCACTGACAGGTTCGGCTGTTTTCACGCCGTTGAGGATAAACGCCGAGATGACGGCCACGAACGCCTGGGCAAGGAAGGTGACAGCGAAGGTGTGAGGTGGCCAGAGGTGCATCGTTGCGGAAACCAGCATCGGGCCCACCACACCGGCGATCACGCCTCCTCCCATCACCAGCGACAAAGCGCGAGCCCGTCGTTCCGGTGTGACGCCATCGGTGGCGGCAAAACGAAAGCTGAGCGCCACGGCTGCATATGCCCCCCGATAAAAGCGGCAACGCAGAAGAGGATGAATGAACCAACAAGGACGGCTAGGGCAGCTATCAGTCCGGTAATAACCCCCGCCCCGGTGCCGACCATAAAGGCAGCCTTACGGTCATTTTTTCGCGCCAGTGAACCTAGCGGCAGGATGCAGGCCGCCATGCCCAGAACAAACATGGTGATGGGCAGCGTAGCCAGAGAACTACTGGGCGCGATAGCGTTACCTACAATGGCCCCCGTGGCATAAAAAACCACCGAGTTAGCACCAGCGAGAGCCTGGGCGGCCGAGAGGCGGATGATATTATTGTTCTGGTCTGCAACAGGCAGGAACTGTTCTGTGGACATGGGATTAATTATCCTGATTCATTGTGAGCACCATCCGGTAGCGTGCATGACCCATCTTCAGCCTGTTGAGCGCCTCATTGGCCTGCTCAAGCGGCAGTTGTTCTGTGACGGGCAACGTCTGAAAGTGGTGACTGAAACGCAGCGCACGTTCGGTTTGAGCGGGTGTGCTGACAAAGGAACCTGACAGCGAGCGTTCCGCGCCAATCATCATGCCCGGCATAATCTGCAGGGGCGTTCGTCCGGTCCCCAACAGGATCGCTTTCCCCTGGGGGGCAAGAGCAGACAGCAGGCCTGAGACCGTTTCTGAATCTGAAGCCGTGGCCAGAATAAAATCCCCCCCGCCGTCAGCTTTCAGGCGCGCTGCTGCGTCTTCACTGAGCGCATCGATGTAGTGATGCGCGCCCAGTTGAAAGGCCGCACGTTCTTTTTCATGACCACGCGCCACTACCGTCACCTCAAAACCCATTTTACGGGCGTACTGAACGGCCATGTGACCCAGTCCCCCCACCCCGAGAACAGCGACTCTGTCGCCTGCCCTGGCGCCGGAATGACGCAGCGCGTTAAAGGTAGCAGTACCGGCGCAGAGGATTGGGGCGGCATGTACGGAAGAGAGTTCTGCGGGAATAGCGATCAGCGCGGTATAACGCATGACAACGTACTCGGCATAGCCGCCATCGCAGCTGAGACCTGGCGTCAGCTGGTTTTCGCAAAGATGAAAAAGCCCGCTGCGACAGGGGTTGCAGTGCTGACAGTAACCGCCCAGACGCCCGACACCGACTCGCTGGCCGGTTTGCCAGATATCGGGCACCCTGCCGCCCTTGCGCGCAATGTATCCGACGATTTCATGTCCCGGGATGCGCCCGGGCTGGCCCTCCTGCGGCGCTTTTTCCGCGTCCCGGAGATCGGCACCGCATACTCCGCATGCTTCAATTTTGATAAGCACCTCATCCGGGCCGGGAGCGGGTATCGGTCGCTCTGTCATTTCCAGCACACCGGGGGCAACAATCTGCATAGCGCGATATTTTTTATTCATAAATTGCACCGGTAAAAAGGGGGATTATCAGATGGCAAGGGCGACAAGGAAACGCGACACCATGTTATAGGTCGCGACGGTCGCGACAGCTTCCACGGTCTCTTTTTCACCAAGCAGGCGTTTCAATTCGTCGATGATATTTTCATCCACGAACACTCCTTGTGTTGACTGGTCAGTAAGCCTGATGAGCAGGGTTTCGGTTTCATTAAACAGGGATGACACTGAGGCAGGCTCAAGCGCAGCCGCTTTTTCAGCCGTTCCGCCTGCATCCAGATAAGCAGGGTAATGCACGTTCCATTCAAATTCTGCTTTATTGAGTGAGGCTACACGCAACATGATCAGTTCCCGGTATTCAAGGCTGAGGGAAAATTGCTGACGAACCCGGATCATCAGTTCATTCCAGCCTGTGGCCAGCGGAAAGCTTTTAATCAATATGCGGTCAATGCCAATCAGTTCCCCACCGGGACGTCGGGCTTTCATCGCATTAAGAAGGTCCGCATCGACAGGCTCACCATCCTGCCAAGGGGTAACTCGTGGTGTGGTCATCGTATTTTCTCCAGGAGAAACAGGGTATCCAGACCGCGTCAGATAAGAATTAAATCACCCTCTATCGTCATGTTCTGAGCCAGTAACCACCGGTTAAGGGAGGCGTTAATGACCAGTTGATGGATGCATTCGAACTGATGGGCAGTCCCTTCCCCGCTGACGTGAATGACATACTGCAGCCAGCCAGGCGAAACATCTGTGATTTTTTCACAGAGCCGGGATATTCCCGTCAGGAGTTCACCGCGGGTCTCGATATCAAGATGGGTCAGCGTGATGCCCGCCCCAATGGCTTCCTGAACAAAGGCGGCCGTCATGCAGGCGTTAAAAGCTGCCAGCATCAGATCCTGAGGGCCGGGCGCCCGCCCTTCGCCACCCAGCGCGACAGGTTCATCTGAATCGATAACGTGGCTTTGACGCTTGTCCCCCGTCATAGACTGGCAGCGCGTGCGGCTGGCCATGCCCCCCTGCCATGTGGTGACAAGGTCATAGTTTGCGGTCTGGATTTGCATAAGTACTCCAGTGCCGCACGCGGTCGCCCACGTGCGGCAGAGTCATCAGGCGTTACGGCCAGCCATCACGCCACCATCTATATCCCAGATGGCGCCGGTGACCCAGCCAGTCTTGTCAGAAAGCAGGAAGGCAACGGTCTCCGCGATATCGACCGGGGTACCCACACGGCCAATCGGGTGGAAGCTGTCGAAGCTGTTCATCACGTCCTTCACGTCGTCTTTCGGAATGAAGCCTTCGTAAATCGGCGTGTGAACAACGGCCGGAGAAACGGCATTCACGCGGATCCCTTTTTCGCCAAGCTCAATCGCCAGGTTTTTGGTCAGTGCGTGCAGACCGGCTTTCGCCATGGAATAAGCAGCAGAAGGAGTGGCACCGATGGCCTGCTGCGCCCACATTGAACCGATATTAACGATTGAACCTTTAATACCGGCTTCTACCATAATGCGCACCACGTCGCGGGTAATGAAGAAGGTCGCACGGTTAATGTCCATATACATGTCGTAGTCAGACGTTTCATTGTCGACGAAGGGTTTCGGGAAGAACACACCCGCTGCATTCACCAGCAGGCTAATGTCTTTATGTTCAGCGTTGATAGTATTAATAACGTGCTGCATGCCTTCTTCTTTCATCAGGTCAGCAACGATGATGGAGACCTGACCATCAGCAGAAAGCGCCTGACGGGCCTGTTCAGCCTTGTCCTGACGATTGCCAACCAGCACCACGCTGCCACCATTTTTCAGAACCAGTTTCGCCGTTTCGAAACCCATACCGCTCGTACCGCCGACCACTAACAGTTTTTTACCGGAGAAAGATGCGTTCATCGCTAACCTCTTTACATTCATTGGATTGTCATTGATGAGAAGGCAGCCCCCTCATCCTGTGAAATCAGAATGCCACCCTCCCCCGGTATTAACGACTGAGAAGAAATTGCGACGCAGGAAAGAAAATCTTTCTCGTTAACGTATACTGAAGAAAATAATGAGTCAGGAAATATGAAATGAGATCGCTAAATCGCCTGAAATGGCTGCATGCTTTTGAAGCTACAGCCCGGCATGGAAGTTTTACTGGCGCGGCACAGGAGTTGGGCGTCACGCCAGCCGCAGTAGGCCAGCTTGTCCGCGCACTGGAAGACTGGGTGGGACATCCGCTTCTTCACCGCACCCGTTCAGGGAAGGAGCGCCTGACGCTGGTTGATGAAGCACAGGAAGCCCTGCTGGACATCACCCAAGGATTGGACAAACTGGAATCTGGACTGAACAAACTACGCGGACGTCGCGCGCGTTCGGTCGTCGTAGTAACCGCCTCTCAGGTACTGATGATGAACTGGCTAATGGAACGACTGAACCGGTTCTCAGAAACCCATGAAAGTATCGACCTGCGGCTTAACGTTACGGAAAAACTAATGGACGTGTCGCACGGGGAGGCGGATATCGGTATCCGTTGTGGACAGGGGGATTGGCCGGGCGTCAATAAAACCTGGCTGATGGATGAAGAAGCCGTACTGGTTTGCAGTCCGCGTCTTGTTCCGGAAGGCAAAATAACCTGTGGCGAGTGGCTCGCCACGCAAAAGCTTATTTATGATGATACCCCTCACCCCGGCGCAGATTTTCCATCGTGGGACGAGGTGCTCCAGACTGTGAATGCCCCCGAGGCACTTGAAAGCGGACTTCATATCAATTCCACCTCAGCGGTGATTCTGTCCGCTCTGAGCGGTCGTGGTGTAGCTATCGTACGATATGCTCTGGTGAAGAAACTTATCGAAACCGGACAGCTTGCGCAGCTGCAGCCCGACTATCGCTGGCCGCTAAAATGGTCGTATTATCTGGTGACCCCACAGCAGCAGGTTATGCGTAGTGAAGTTAATGTTTTTCACGACTGGCTACTTCAGGACGTCCTGTCGGAAAGTGAATAATATCCAGGTACAGGCATTACTCGACCGCGTGATGCCCCTTCCGCTACCAACCTCACGACATAGAATTTCTTCACCGCTTCGCAAGAATATCTGATTTGTTGAAGTTACCGGGCTTTCTGATAATCGTCCCCAGTGAATGATATACACCCTTGCTAATGCGCCAGAGACGTTGGCAAGGGACGTCATTTTTATCTGAAACCTATACCAACCGGAGCCCAACATGTTTTTAAACTGGAATGAATATCGCAGCGGCCTGCTCGCAACCATCGGTAAATTTGCCAAATTACAGCCAGAATTTATGAAAGGCTTTCAGCAGATGGACAAAGGCGCATCTGAGAATAAACATCTCGATCCCAAGACCCACGAACTGATCGCGCTGGCCGTCGCCGTCACCACGCGCTGCGATGGTTGTCTGGCCGTGCATGTAGATGCTGCGGTTAAGCACGGAGCCACCCGAGAAGAGATTGCAGAGGCACTGGCCGTCGCCATTAACCTGAACACTGGTGCAGCGCTGACATACACTGCACGTGCCCTGGATGTTTACGACAGCCTGCCGAACAAATAACCCCTAAAGGGCACCTGCAAGGGTGCCATATTATGAATATGATGTTACTGAATTCAGATTTTTCACAGCGTGCTGTAATGACGCCTGACCGCTACCAGTGGGTAGCTTCCCCTCAGCCTGGTGTCGAACGAGTGATGCTCGACAGAATCGGCCGCGAGCAGGCCCGCGCGACCAGTCTTGTCAGGTATGCCCCTGACTCTATGTTTCCCGTACACAATCACCCTGGTGGAGAAGAAATTCTTGTCCTGAGCGGCATCTTTACTGAGAACGGGACAAATTATCCGGCAGGCTGGTACCTGCGCAGCCCGGATGGTTCTTCTCACCAACCTTCGAGTCATGGCGGTACGACTATTTTCGTGAAGCTGCGCCAGATGAATCCTGAAGAACGGCAGCCTTTAAGAATCAATACGAAGGATATGTCGAACTGGCACGGTCAACCGGGAAGACAAGTATGCCCTCTTTTCTCCAGCACATCTGAAACCGTCATGCTACTGAAAATCGCCCCTGGAGAGCGTCTTTTTTGTACTCCCCTGACTGGAGGAGCAGAGCTGATGATACTGGAAGGGACTCTCAGAGATCCGCAAGGTGAATATGAGAAAGGTAGTTGGTTACGGCTGCCGCCAGGAGATATGCCCGCATTGCTGGCCGCTGGGACGGATACTCTTCTCTATTTGAAAACGGGACATCTTAGCCCAGAAACCCTGTTCGGAGTCACTTCATGAGCGGCAAAGTTGTTATTATCGGCGCAGGCGTGAGTGGTTTATACGCCGCGACATTACTTCAAAAGGCGGGTGTGGCCTGTACGATACTCGAGGCAAGAGAAAGAACCGGCGGGCGTGTCCTTTCAAGCCAGATGTTAGCAAACACCCCTGACGGACTTCATGTCGATATGGGTGCTACATGGTTCTGGCCTGATATGCAGCCCGAACTCGCGCGCCTTGTTAATGCGCTCGATCTCTCTCTTATCCCGCAGACTCGCCCGGGAGAAATGATGTTTGAACGCCATCGCTATTCTGCACCACAACGTTATCCATCGTATGAAACATCACCACCATCATTCAGGCTAAAAGGCGGTATGCAGGCCCTGACATCTGCGTTGAAAAGTCAGATCCCGTCCGGGAAAATTATGCTCGGCCAGCAGGTTATGGCAGTCTCCAGTAAGGGTGAAGAAGTACTGGTGCATAGCCGAGCGGAAGATGGTAAAAGCATGGCCTACGCCTGTGATCACCTCCTGCTGGCTCTGCCACCCGCACAGGCGGCAAGAATTGACTTCAAACCGGCGTTGCCAGATGGGCTGCTTACAGGCTGGAGTAAGATCCCAACATGGATGGCTCCCCATGCTAAATATGTCGCCTTATATAATAAAGATTTCCTGCAGCAACAAAATCTCTCTGGTGATGCAAGCAGTCAGATTGGGCCTATGGTAGAAATTCACGATGTGTCCGAGCCAGAATCAGGTATCACCGCGATATTTGGTTTTATCGGTGTGCCAGCACAAGCGAGAAGGAAAGTCTCTGAAGCTGTACTTATGCAGATGTGCCGGGAACAGCTTGTACGATTGTTTGGCCAGTCTGCGGCAGACCCACTAAGAGAATTTATAAAAGACTGGGCAGCCGATCCTTTTACGGCGACAAAACAGGATTTGCGGCAGGAGTTTGGGCATTCATTACCTGAACAGACGCCAGTGAACGGAGTTTGGGCAGGTAAAATGACGGGGATTGCCAGTGAATGGTCGCCACAATTTTCAGGTTATCTTGCGGGCGCAGTTGATGCTGCATCAGAGGGAGTTAATCATTTACTGCAGCGATTATAAATTATGATAGGCTCCAGTGCCGCTTGACCTCAAGTGCAGCCACAAGGGCTGCCCGATTCCTAAGCCATGTTCTGGCAATAAAGTTGTATAGAAAAAACTATCTGGCGTAAGCAAGCTCTATCATGGAACCTGTCAGCACTTCGGAAAACGGCGCAGTATCTAACTGTACGAACTCCCAGGCCTGTTGATTTTGTAGAACACTTCTGATGAGGAGATTGTTAAGAGCATGACCGGATTTATATGCGGTGAATGCGCCCAAAATGTTATAGCCGCAGACAAAAAGATCTCCTATTGCATCAAGTGTTTTATGTCGGACAAACTCATCTTCGTATCGCAGCCCGTCTTTATTCAGCACCCGGAACTCATCAAGGCCAATTGCATTGTCTAAACTCGCACCCAGACCCAAGCCCTTCGACTGAAGATACTCAACGTCGCGCAAGAAACCGAACGTGCGGGCCCGGGAGATTTCAGCGATATAAACTTCAGGATTCAAGGTGGTTGTATATCTTTTATTGTCCGAACTTATCGCTGGATGATTAAAATCAATAGTAAAATCCAGGTGAAAACCGTTAAAGGGGGCTAAGGTTGCCCATTTATCGTCAAGCTCTACACGTATTTCTTCGTTAATTTTTAGGAATTTCTTAGGGGCACTCTGCTCAATGACACCTGCATCATTGAGCAGTAAATATACAAATGGCGCAGAACTTCCATCTACAATGGGAATTTCACCTGCGTTAAGTTCGATCAAAAGATTATCGATTCCTAACCCGGATATTGCCGAGAGTAAATGTTCGATTGTTGAAACTCGTACACCATCATCATTGAAGATAGTAGTAGCAAGCGTCGTTTCATTAATACTTTCGGCACGTAAAGGAATATCGACTGCTGGGTGCAGATCAACACGACGAAAAACGATCCCCGTATTGATTCCTGCAGGAATGACATTCATTTGGACTTTTAATCCACTATGTAACCCTATGCCTGTCATTGAAACAGAGGTTCTGATAGTTTTTTGCTTAATCATATCAAGGCCTGTAATCGAAACTAATTCTCTTTGCAAATGTATTCGAGTAGTAAATTAAATCAATAACAACGCAGTCAGCGACTCGCTTAGATCTCGCTGACTAAATCTATTTCCTACAAAGTTGATTTCTCAGGTGCGCGAATGATGTCTGTGTCGTAAACAATGGGAGCGCCCAAAAAATCCACATGCTCTCTTTTAGGCCCAAAAGGACTCATAAGGAACTGCATGAGCTTCGTCTTTTCTAGTCGCTTCCACCTATAAAATAGCGCAATACCCAGTTTGGTTGAAGGTTGTTCGAGTCGTATAGTCCAGGGTTTTATCGACTGAGCTTGTTGCACATAGGGTCGCATTTTTTGCTCGTACGCTTTGTATGCAGCATGATGATCCTCACTGGTCAACAGTGACTTGGCCAAAATATATGCACCTACGATTGAAAGAGTGGTACCCATACCACTTACAGGCGTCGCGCAATAAGCCGCATCCCCAAGCAATACGACTCTTCCCCTGGACCATGAGTCCATTCGTATCTGCCCAAGATCTTCAAAGAAGATATCGTCAGTTTTATCAAGTTCTTCAAGTATGCGTGGTGCTTCCCAGCCATCGTTCCTGAAAGTGCTTTTTATGAAGCTATTAACGGCACTTCGGCCTGTAAGGTCAATGCCTCGCTTACTGCTTCTGATATACAGATATGCCCGGGTTGAGCGTCCCTGGTCCGGGCGTAACAGAATAGACTTTCCACCCGTACAATTGCTCCAGCGCACCCATGTCCCATCCTGAGGCTGATAAGGCATCGCAAAATAGGCAGTGTATAGACCAATGTGATGAACAGGAACCTTACCAAAAACGAGTTCGCGCGTGGATGACCGCATCCCTTCAGCAATAACCATAAGGTCAAAAGTTCTCTGAGCATGATTTTTGAAGTTAACAATGACTTCAGCTTCATTCTCATGACAGGAAGTGACGTAATCTCCAAAAATATACTCAACATCATCTTGTGTCGATTTCAGCAGAAGCGTCGATAAGTCGGCTCTGAGTATTTCTATATCTGTAACAAATGACTTCTTCCCACCTGCACTTGGATATTCAGCCTGAATGATATTTTTGCTGTCAACGAAGCGCAAACCCTCTTCATTTGTCATTAATTCTGAAATGTCTTTAAGAAGCCCCATGCGCTCAACCACATCACGGCCTTCATCGCGAATGTCTACAGTTTGCCCCGTTAAGCGTAAGCTTGATGCTCGCTCAACGACAGTGACCTTATGCCCTTGCTTAGCTAACCAAAATGCCAGTGTTGGTCCGGCAATACCTGATCCACAAATGAGAATGTTCTTTTTTTGATCTATCTGTTTCATATTTAAACCATCGTTATCTAATTTTCAATTCCACGCAGAGCGCCAGGAATGATGCAGAGAATGTGTAGACTGCTTCAAACAGAGCTCAGCAAAAACGAGCAAAACCAGCGTTAGCGTTAAAAAAACCATCTGAGCGGCAACGTTTTCTTTGATTTAATGGAGTCAAAACAGAATGAATAACTGATTTAAATATTACACAGAAACCTGACAGTTGAATTTTCATGAGTATCCTCACATTGCTAATGATTCGACTGAATCATTTAAGGAATGTGCTGAACTATCAGTTCACCTGCACAGTAAGTTAATACTATGTTAAGGCTCCATCTTTATTGGGTCAATCACAAATGGAATGCCCAAATAAAGATTGCCAGACATAACCAATTGATTTGGCGCATATTTATCAATTAATTACTTGTATCGCTGGCGACAATTAAACATATGATGTCGTAAAACCTACATTCTTAAGCGCTAATTTTTCATTTAACGCCTATTGTACCAAGGTGAAACACTCCCTCTTATCATATAAATCCTTCACCTTTCGTTTTAAAGTTCAGCATGGCGAGATAGCAATGTTATTTGTCGCTTTATCAATATTCTCTGCCAGAACAAAATAATACTGTATCCACGATCAAACCGGGGCCACTCCGCCCTGCGATGTGAATAAAAATCACTCTCATTGGCATTCAGGTTGTTTATACCAGGAACAAAACATGTATCGCTCTTCTGTAAACGCGTCTCGCAAAGTATCTGGACTAAGCCCCCTTTTTGTAACCCTGAAAATCGCCTTACTGTCAGCCCTTACAGCAAACACCGTATACGCAGAAGATAGCATTCTGGTCAGCGCTGATGCTGAAAAAAACAGCAGCGAAGACCCCTGGGGAGCAACTCCTGGGCTGGTATCCAAAAAGTCGGCTACGGGTACAAAAACCAGTTCTGATATAAAAAATATCCCCCAGTCCATTTCCGTGATCACCCGAAAAGAAATCGATATCTTGCAGCCTAAATCGTTAAAGGACGCGCTCGGATATACGCCAGGAGTAACCGTATCTGACAGAGGTAGCTCTAACGCTTTTGATATGGTTAAGATTCGTGGTTTTTCATCCGGACAGGGACAAAACAACTATCTGGATGGCCTCAAACTCACTGGCGACAACTGGAACGAGATGTCGACCGACCCCTATTTGCTCGAACGGATTGAGGTACTTCGAGGCCCCGCCTCAGTTCTGTATGGAATGAGTAATCCTGGTGGCATTGTTTCGATGGTAAGCAAGCGCCCGGTCTACACTCCAGTACGCGAAGTGCAGTTTAAAATGGGATCGAATAACCTCATGCAAACTGGTTTCGATTTAGGTGACACGCTGGATGACCTGGGGATTTACGCTTTCAGGATTACAGGGATGGCCCGTTCTTCCGATGAGGAACAAAGCCTTTCAAGGCAGCGGCGTTTCGCAATAGCGCCTTCTTTTACCTGGCGTCCGGACGAAAACACAACGTTTACATTCTTGTCCAACATTCAGAACGAACCTGAGGTGGGATATTATGGATGGATGCCAAGACAAGGTACTTTAGATCCGTTGCCTGACGGGGCTAGACTGCCTGACGATTTTGACGACAGCGCACCCAATAATACCTGGTCACGTTACCAGCGATCCGTAGGATATAGCTTCGAACGGGTATTGTCCGACAACTATACGTTCAGGCAGAACCTGCGTTATTCCAGAGTCAAAACGTCACAGCAAAGTGTCTATGGAAGAGGAATTTGCTCCACGACTGATTGCCCTGATGTACCTTCTGCCGATTTAAATCACACGATCTCGCGCGGGCAATTTATTGATAACGAGCGGATGAATAGTTTCTCTGTGGATACTCAGCTTGAGAGTGATTTTCACACAGCGAATATTGACCACACTCTTTTATCAGGTATCGATTACAGAAATTTAAACAATGACATCAGTAACCTGTATGGTTCTGCGACATCTCTGGATTTGTATAACCCAGAGCAGAATGATTTTGCTTTTGGTGACGCAGAACCTTATGCGCATGACAAGACTCGTCAGACAGGTATTTATGTACAGGATCAGGCGCAGTATGAAAACTGGTTGCTCACGCTGGGGGGACGCTATGACTGGTCACGTCAGGAAACCTATCTTCGCCAGACAAATACCGGTATCTCCCGAAACGACCATCAGTTTACCTGGCGGAGTGGATTAAATTACCTGTTTGATAATGGCATCACACCTTACATCAGCTACAGCCAGTCATTTGAACCTAACAGCTTCGGGTTATCTTCAACTCCTCCGGTCTCCTATGCACCATCACGAGGTGAACAGTACGAAGCGGGCGTGCGCTATGTGCCACATGGACGTTCTGCCATGCTCAGTGCAGCAGTATATCAACTCACCAAAACGCATAATCTGACAACAGACCCAGATAACCCTCTGTTTAAAGTGGCCGCTGGTGAAATTGAAGTCCAGGGTATTGAACTCGAAGCGAAAGCCGGATTAACGGATAATCTGAACTTAATTTCCTCATACAGCTATACACACGCTGAATATACCAAAGACACACAACTGAAGGGAAAGACGCCTGATCAGGTTCCTGATCATCAGGCTTCCCTCTGGCTCGACTACACCTTCAGTCAGGGAGCACTGAATGGGTTGACCCTTGGAAGCGGAGGGCGTTTTATTGGCTCCAGTTGGGGGGATTCAGAGAATACGTTCAAAGTGGGTAGTGTTGCCGTCTGGAACGGACTGGTTAGCTATGAACTTAGCCAGCTCGGACTGAGAGGGGCAAACATTGCTCTTAACGTTACTAATATTCTGAACCGAAAATACGTTTCAAGCTGTTTTGCCGACTATGGCTGTTTCCGTGGCGCTGGGCGCCAGATGACAGCCACTGCCACGTTCCATTTCTGAGGGTAAACGGGCAGGCACCTGCCCGCTTTACAGGGTCTGATGAACAATACGATAAAACACAATGCGCTATTTCTATTGTCAGAAGCAGCATTTCAAATTAACGGACAACAATTATTATATCCATCCTCGGTCACTATCCCAGGCGGGGAATTTAACGCCCTGATAGGGCATAATGGCTCGGGTAAATCAACGCTGCTCAGGCTATTTGGCAAACATCTTTCTCCTTCAACGGGGAGTCTTATATTTCAGGGACGTCCTGTCGAGCAATGGGGACATGCTGAATTTGCGCGCGAAGTTGCATACCTACCTCAGCACCTCCCTTCCGCACAGGGCATGACAGTCAGGGAGTTGGTTTCATTAGGACGCTATCCCTGGCATGGCGCACTGGGCCGATTTACCCAATACGATATGCAGAAAGTTGATGAAGCAATCGCTGACACAGGACTGTCACGACTCTCTAAGAGGCTGGTTGACTCTTTGTCCGGCGGTGAAAGGCAAAGAGCATGGATTGCGATGACTCTTGCACAAGACACTAAATGTCTTTTACTTGATGAGCCGACCTCAGCGTTGGATATTGCCCAGCAGTCTGAAATATTGTGTCTGCTAAAAAAATTATGCCATCTAAAGGAAATCACAATCATCGCGGTACTGCACGATATAAATATGGCAGCCCGATATTGCAGTAATCTTCTCGCGCTTAAATCTGGACATTTAATTGCTCTGGGTTCGCCCGCTGAGATTGTTACACCGGCGTCATTAAATACTATTTATGGTATTCAGATGGGTACCTTTTCCCATCCGGTTGAAGGGCATCCTGTCTGTTATGTTCAGTAATAACCCCTCCCCTGCAGTGGCAGATTTTAAACGTCGGCAATTTTTAAAGTATCTGGCTGGCTTATCCTTATTCCTGGGGTTACCTGCGGTCGGTAAAAGTCCCGCTCCCTCGCGCGATCTGCAGCGAATAGCAGCCACAGAATGGCTGGCTGTTGAAATGCTTCTGACGCTGGGTGTTATGCCCTTTGCTGTATCAGAAATTGAGAATTACCGATCACTGGTTAAGGAGCCCGTCTTGCCTGATGGCTCCACGGAACTCGGTTTAAGAACAGAGCCAAATACGGAACTTTTAGCAGCGATGCAACCCGATCTTATCGTTTACGCGGAAGGTTACGGCCCTTCACCGTCAGTATATAACTCGATTGCCCCATCCTTTGGTCTTGTATACAGCGATAAAAATGGCAGACCGCTCACAACGTCCTGCCAATCCCTGACGGCGCTCTCTGTCCGATTAGGTCGATACGACAGGGCGAAAGCAATAATTGCTACCATCGAGTCAGAAATCTCTGCACTGAGGCTTAAATATGCTCAAAAGAAAAGAAGACCACTACTTTTAATGTCGCTTGTTGACCAGCGACATGCTCTGGTTTTTGGACAAAATAGCCTGTTTCTTGAGGTTATGAGCAAAGCAGGTATTCCGGGAGGATGGCAGGGAGACACCAGTTTCTGGGGAAGTGCGGTCGTTGGGATAGAACAACTAATAGGTCTGCAAGAAACCGAGGTTATTTGCTTCACTGAAAATGATGATACAACAATGGCAAACCTTGCAGATACCGCACTCTGGAAGATGATGCCTTTTGTAAAAGAAGAGCGTTTCAGACGGGTGCCCGGTATCTGGTATTACGGAGGTCCAGTAACAGCGCTGCGCTTTTGCCATCTGCTTGATGCAATTCTGGAGGAGATATGATTTCTCTTCGCTTATCCGCCTTACCCGTCGCGCTGATAACGGCCAGTATCTTAGTCATTTTCAACGTAAATCACATTTTACCGATAGAGTTGTGGGCTGCTTACAGTCCTTTTAATACACATTACGCGGTTGAAATAACCTTACTTCAGTACAGTTTTTTACCCCGTTCAGCGATGTCTGTGATGATCGGTGCAGGGCTTGGACTGGCCGGTCTGCTTTTCCAGCAGGTGCTACGTAATCCTCTGGCAGAACCCTCAACACTAGGTATTGCTAACGGGGCTCAGCTAGGCATGACAATGGCGACTCTCTGGGGTTGTAATATAATTTCTCCAGGTACGGGTTCGCTCCTTGGCGCTGTTTTTATGGGGGCTGTCATCGCGTTTATGACGCGAGGAAAACAGCTTTCTCCGGTAGGGTTGATTCTTATAGGGTTAGTCCTGACCCTTTACTGCAGCGCTGTCAGCCAACTGATTGGTCTGTATTTTCACGAAAGATTACAGAGCGTTCTTCTGTGGGGAACAGGTTCGCTGACGCAAACTGACTGGGCAGTCGTCCTGCGCCTGCTTCCGCAGTTGTTGATTTCTTTCATCATTATTCTGGCGCTACATCGGCCCCTGACGTTACTTGGCATGGATGAAATGATGTCCAGAAACCTGGGGCTTAAGCTTCAGCTCATACGGCCCTTTGCGCTTCTGGTAGGCATATACCTTACGGCTACTCTGGTGACATCAGTTGGCATCATTGGATTCATCGGGCTATTTGCGCCTCTAATTACAAGGCTACTTGGTGTTAGACGTCTGGTAACGCTGATCTTGACGGTGCCAGTAACCGGCGCGCTGTTGCTTTTCATTTCGGATCAAATCGTCATTTTACTGGCATCTTACTGGAAGGAGATCCCTACTGGCACTGTCACGGCCGTTGTTGGTGCACCAGGGCTCATTTTATTACTTCCCAGGCTCAAAGAGCGTATGTATTCAACAGCCGGGGAATCTGAAAACTATTCAGCTTCCAAAAGAAGCCTGAAAAAATGGCTTTTGTCAGGTGTAATTATACTTTCAGCCCTGACGCTATTAGCATCAGGGCTGGGGAAAAATGCTAACGGCTGGGCCTGGGCTACAGAATCCGTGCTTTCGTTCCGAATCCCACGGGTACTTGGCGCGTTTTCTGCAGGAATCATGCTCGCCCTTGCTGGTTGTATTATTCAACGCCTGACCGGAAACCCGGTAGCCAGCCCGGAGGTCATGGGCGTAAGTACCGGTGCGGCAGCAGGTATGGTGATTGGAATGCTGGCATTTCCTGGAAACATAACAGCCTGGTATTTTCCTGCAGCCTGTCTGGGTTCAGTGGCCACGCTGATCATTGTTACCACCATAGCTGGTATCAGAGATTTTTCCCCCCAACGTATGATGTTAACCGGGATGGCACTAAACGCTGCATTTCTGGCTTTACTAATGCTTATGATTTCAGGTGGCGATCCCAGAACCTCCATGCTGCTATCGTGGTTTGCGGGTTCAACATATGGTTTAACGGCTGAAAAAGCTATTAGCGTGTCTCTGGCTGCGCTAGTGCTTACCTTTTGTATTCCGCTGGTTCATCGATGGCTGTCATTACTTCCATTTGGCGGGGTTGTTGCGCGTTCATTAGGAGTGCCCCTGTCACTGAGCCGTCTCGCGTTAATGTCACTTGCGGCTGTGCTAACCGCCCTTTCCACTTTCATTGTCGGCCCACTAAGTTTTGTCGGCCTTATGGCTCCGCATATTGCCAGATATCTGGGCTTCAGGAGAGTGACGGGACAGTTGGCAATAGCAGGCCTGGCAGGAGCCAGTCTGATGGTCGTATCAGACTGGGTAGGTAGAATGGCTGTGTTTCCATGGCAATTACCTGCGGGCTTAATCGCGGCATTAGTTGGCGTTCCATTCTTTTTATGGCTAATTCGAAGCCGCTGATTCAAATCGGAAATAGCGCGATGGCGTAGTGCCAAACATCGCCCGAAAAGAGGCAATAAAGCTTGAGGATGATTCATAGCCTGCCTCAAGTGCGACTCGGGTGACATTTTCACCGTAAGCCAGCCTTTCGACGGCGAACAGCATACGGTGACGGTGTCTCCATGCGCCAAAAGATAGATGCGTTTCCTTTGAGAAAAGGCGCTCAATCGTACGTGCACTCGCCCCCACTTCGCGAGCGAGCACGTTAAGAGGATCCCGGTTTCCCGGGTCTTTTTTTAAGAGCTCTACCACTCTCAGCGCGCGCTCATCTCTGGGAAGATTCAAATCAAGCGGAGAGAGATCAAGCTTTTTGATCTGGTCGATCAAGACTGCAGAAAGCCTGTATTCAGGCGTATTAGTTTCATAATCCCAGGCATGTTGGGAACAGGTTGCAATCAACTCCCGTACCAGGGCGGTGACCTCAACGACACAACATTGAGCAAAGCTAGTGAATGGATAGATAACTGGGTCAATATAAAGAATATTGATTTCTGCCGGGCGCTTGACCGTAAGTGCATGCTTAGTGCCGCCGCTGATCCATAGCGCACGACTCGGTGGCAAGATCCACTCCCCAACAGCAGTAGACATATGAACCACCCCACGGGTGGCATAAATCAATTGATGCCGCTGATGACTATGTTGTGCCGTTGTGTAAGGTTCACAAATTTCTGTCTGACCTACGATCAGAGCAGCAGCATTATCAGGGTTAGCTGAATTTTGGCGATTTATCGACATATTTCGTCATAACAGATGAATTTTACCAAGCATACAATACGTAGAATCTGTCCTCAATCGAAATGATTATCAGGAACAGAATGATTATGAGTCAAAATGAAAGCAACGTTGATAGCATCAACGACGCTCAGCTTGCTAAAAAGCTGAGTTCCGCGAAATGGTCTACACGTGTAGCATTTTTTATAGCAGGTTTTAGCCTCTCCTGCTGGGCACCTTTAGTACCTTATGCTCAACAACGGATCCATGCTGATTCTGCCATGTTGGGTTCAATTCTTCTTTGCCTGGGACTTGGTGCCGTGGTTGGTATGCCTACTGCGGGTGGGCTCGCAGGTAAAGTCGGCAGCAAAAAAATAATCCTTGCGGGTGCGTGTGGTTTATTTATTGCTTTGCCATTACTTGCAATGGTTTCTACACCAATAGCACTGGGCCTGACCTTGCTTCTTTTCGGAGCGTCAATTGGCGCAACGGACGTCGCAGCTAACATTCATGGCACTGAAGTACAGAATGCAGCTGGCCGTCCAATGATGTCTGGCTTTCACGGCTTCTACAGTATCGGCGGACTTGCGGGCGCAAGCTTTGTTACGTTACTGATTGCTTCAGGACTGGATATCAAAATCGCCGCTGGTGCAGCCGCGCTGGTTGTATTGATTAGTATCTCTTTAGCTGCATCGGGTTTTTTCACCAACCGCTCGACAGAAGATCATCCACTTTTCGTGGTGCCAAAAGGCAAGGTTATTGGGATCGGTGTGCTCGCAATGATTATTTTCCTTGCGGAAGGAGCCATGCTTGACTGGGGAGCTATCTTCCTGATTCAAGTGAAAAACGTGGCAGCTGGTGTGGCAGGAACAGGATATGTGGTGTTTGCAATCGCTATGGCGTTAAGCCGCTTTATCGGCGACCGCGTGGTTACCATTATGGGTGAAAAATCCATGCTCCTTTCCGGAGTGGTATTAACCGCTATTGGTATTTACCTTGCGACTGTTTTCAACACTTACGAGTGGGTTCTTGCTGCAATGGCAGTGGCTGGTTTTGCTGCCGGTAATGTCGTCCCTGTACTGTTTTCTTTGGCTGGGCGTCAAAAATCGATGCCAGCAACACTGGCTATATCAGCAGCAAGTATTCTCGGGTACCTGGGGGTATTGCTTGGGCCAGCGTTGATTGGTTATGCAGCGCATTTTATTGGTCTGACGAATGCTTTCATTTCACTCAGCGTCGTTGTTCTGCTTTCGGCTTCCATAGTTACAGTAGTTATGTCGAAAACAGAAGATAACTAAAAGAGTTTCAAAAACTGATTGTCACAGCCAGACGGCCTGATAGGAATCAGGCCTTCTGATATTGTCATGTTAAACACCATGCCTCTTCGGAAACATGTTAATGAACTCAAGTAAAACCGTCACTGCCGATCCACTACACATTCCTAAAATAGCGAAGACGTCATTCAAAATATTGGGGGCAATAAGCGCAGCTCATTTATTGAATGACATGATACAGTCGCTACTCCTGGCTCTGTATCCATTGCTACAGCCTGAGTTTTCACTCAGCTTTGTGCAGATTGGCCTGATTACATTAACGTTTCAGGTCACGTCTTCCCTGTTGCAACCTCTTATTGGCATTTATACTGATAAATATCCACAACCGCGTTCTTTACCTGTCGGGATGGGATTTACACTCGTAGGTCTGATTATGCTCTCATTAGCTCAAACCTATCCTGAATTACTGATTGCGGCTGCTTTAGTAGGTACCGGTTCGTCTGTATTCCATCCCGAATCGTCAAGAGTAGCAAGAATGGCTTCAGGCGGCAGACACGGGCTGGCTCAGTCACTATTCCAGGTCGGGGGTAATCTTGGTAGCGCTTTAGGGCCCTTACTGGCTGCGATAATTATTGCACCGTACGGCAAAGGTCATGTGGCATGGTTTGTGCTGGCAGCCTTGCTAGCTATGATTATTTTAATGCAGGTTAGCCGATGGTACAGGGTACAGACTAAAAACACAGGGCCTGCAAATGCTGCACGTGAAATATCACCTTTCCCGAGAAAAACGATTATCACTGGCATCAGTGTCTTGCTGATATTGATATTTTCCAAGTTTGTATACATGTCAAGCTTGAGTAGTTACTACACCTTCTATCTCATCAACAAGTTTAATTTGCCTGTGCAAAAGGCACAGCTCTATCTTTTTGCTTTTCTGTTTGCAGCTGCAGCCGGAACGGTAATTGGAGGGCCACTAGGGGATCGCTTCGGAAGGAAAAAGGTTATATGGTGTTCAATCCTGGGTGCTGCGCCATTTAGTCTTTTCCTGCCATATCTGAACCTGGAAATGACGTGCTTATTTACAATTATAATTGGTCTGGTACTTTCATCTGCATTTTCAGCAATATTAGTATTTGCTCAGGAACTTGTACCTGGCCGCATTGGTATGATCTCGGGTTTGTTCTTTGGGTTTGCATTTGGCATGGGTGGACTTGGTGCTGCAGGGCTAGGTGTTATTGCTGATCATTCTGGAATCGACACGGTCTTCCAACTATGTTCTTTCCTGCCTCTGATTGGATTAATGACAGTATTTTTGCCAAAGAAAGAGTGAACTAAAAAATATGAGGCAGTACGTTGACACGTTCTGCTTCATATTCTGATACTACTTAAGAATTAAAGATATTTCATAATCCAGCATTTTCGCATCAAGCTCAGCGGCAATTTGGCTTATTAAGGTATCAAGGCGAGTATCAGTAAGTTCAGTGATCTTTCTTGGATAGATGTAAGAGATATGCTTACTCCTTTTTATTTTTTTGATTTCATAAAAAGCATCGTTAGATAAAGTTAGTACTTTTCTTAGCACTCCTTTATGTACCAGACGCCTGAGTATATTATATACGGTAGACTGCGCGATTTTATTACTTGACTGTAGCGAATTATAAACATCCATGGCTGTTAATTTTTCCTCTCCAGCCATATCGATGGTATTTACAACCACAACCTCTTGAGCATTTAAATTTATAAACATGATAACACCTACTGAAAGAATTAATTTTAGCAAATCATAAACTGACATTTAAACCTAATTAACTCATTAAAAGCAAGCAAATATTAATATGAAAAATGCGACAATACATGATCAAATGATATTCAAAGTAATTAATGAACTAGATACAGGAGACTTTACCGTTACAGAAATATTCAAATTTTGCTTAGCAAAAGGATATGATATACCACAATCAATGATATATAAAGCGGTCGCAAACCTTGTTAAATTAGGAAAAATACAAAAAATAACAAGTAATGAAAGATCTTGTCGCTACGAAAAATGTGACGAAGGTAAAAATGTAAAACTCATTTGTACTAGATGCCATAAAGAACTAAAGATTCATGACAAGAGAATAGATGGGTTGTTAGTGACAATAGCAAGTGAAAACAAGAGGAAAGTTGCAGAAAGCAATCTGAAAATATATGTATCTCATATTAGCCGCATATGTCAACATGACTGATATCAAACTGATATATTTCAAACTTACTGTAAAAATTCACGATTGAAACATATTAAATATATTTATGGCACTTGTATGGTGCATGTAGGATTAATGCACCCATATTAATTTCCAGTATAAAATACGGTGTAATTTATCATTACCCATGGCACACTTTGTAAAAGAAATTATCAAAGAATAATTCAGCCTCGATCCGCAAAGTATCTTCCAGGTGGTTTTCCTGCTAAATTTTTGAACATTGTTATAAATGCATTTACTGAATCATAACCTAAATCATTAGCTACTCTTTGAACTGAGTCCCCTTTAGATAGATTTCGCATAGCAATGCTTAAATGCAATTGTCGATGCCATTTGCCAAAAGTTAATCCTGTCTCTTTCACTACTAATCTTGATAATGTTCTGCTGCTCATACCTAGATATTTACTCCACTCAGCCAATGTTCTTCTGTCTGAAGGATCTGCCAACCATGTCTCTATTATCTTTGTTAGTCTAGGTTCTTTAGATATTGGCAAACAAAAATTTTCAATAGGCATCTTGCTCAGTTCTTCAAGAAGGACAGAAGCTTTAAGAAACGTCAAACTGCCCTTCATATAATCTGATGGCTGTTCAGTAATATCTAAAATTAGCTCGCGCACTAATGGAGAAACGGAGATGGTACAGCAACAGTGTGGTAATACTGCAGAAAACACAGGCTCAATGAAAAGAATACATAGCCTGACATCCGTTGTAGCACGAATACTATGTGGCATATCACCAGGAATCCAGACACAGCATTGAGGTGGAACCATCCAGAGTTCGTTTAAAACTTCGCAAGAAACAGCGCCAGATAGAGACATAACAAGCTGACCATGCCGGTGAACATGGAATGGAAGTTGTTCATCCACGTGCATACCAAACTTCATCCCTGCAACTGGTCCCAGAGTATCATTTCCATCAAAATCCCAAAGTTTAGGCATTCGTTCTGGCTTCATCATTTTGTCCGTTTTTAGGTATAGGAAGTCATTATATCTATATTACCCCATCGTACAAATTGTTACCTTAGGCCAACGTTAATACATATAGAGACTTTTCATGGAACAAAAACATCTCGCGGCACAAGTCAAAAAGCCAGCGTTGATACTTATCGGCTTGCTGGCAATTGCAACGACTCTTAGAGCCCCAATACTGGGTGTAGGCCCCCTGGTGCAAACACTCCAGTCAGAATTATCATTGACAAGTACTATGGCGGGTTTCATAACCGCCTTCCCTCTGATAGCGTTAGGACTGATTGCTCCTTTTGCAGGAAAACTGTCCCAGTATATCGGTTTTGAAAAATCAATTGTAATAGCTCTGCTTATTATGATTGTTGGAGTTTGCATACGATCCGCAGGACAGGAATGGCAATTATACTTTGGCACAGTGTTGATTGGCGTTAGCATCGCTATAGGTAACGTTCTGCTACCAGGAATGGTAAAACGCGACTTCCCAAATAAAATTGCCAAAGTTACCGGCAATTATGGAATGGCTATCGGGCTTTCAGCTGCTTTAACATCAGCAACAGCGGTGCCTCTGATGAACTATTTTGGATGGCAGACCGCGCTGGCATGCTCGTTGATTTTCCCTGGCATTGCGCTACTTCTAGTGACCTTAAGAATAGGCCGGGAAGGTAATCTATCTCCCGTAACAACTTCCCTTGGGAAGAGCAACAAAAACGTTTGGTCCTCGATCCTAGGGTGGCAAGTGACCTTATTCATGTCACTGAACTCCATAATATTTTATGCAATTGTGACCTGGTTACCTTCTATTTTAACGGACGCAGGTAACACTAGAGAAGCGGCAGGATCTATACATGGCTTTATGCAACTTGCCTCAATCGTGCCTGGGTTAGTCCTTGGTCCAATTGTTGCCAGAATGAAGGATCAACGTATTGCTGCGGCTCTTTTGAGCATTCTTCAGTTAGTGGCGCTGGGCGGATTTATTTATCAGCCATCATTTGCGTTTATTTGGGCTTTTATGTTTGGAATGGGAAGTGGGGGAGCATTGATCCTTTCACTGATGTTCATCGGTCTCAGAACATCCAGCCCACAAGAAGCCGCATCACTATCAGGTATGGCTCAGTGTGTTAACTTCCTGATTGGAGCATTTGGACCTGCCCTGGCTGGTAAAATGTATGCACTATCAGGAAGTTGGCTCTCAACGTTGTACGCAGGGATTTTATTGGCTGCAATTATGGCACTAGTTGGTATCTTTGCAGGTAGAAATAAGACAATCTGAAACGCTCACCTTAACCCCGCTCGTTTGAGCGGGGTTGACTCCATCAGGCTTCTTGGTACCGCCTACAGCAACCAGAAGGCTCAACCATCTACTCTTTTAAATCACAATTTGGGAACCAGCGTTTCTCCGTTACTGCGAATAACATCACGGTACCAATAAAAACTTGCCTTGCGGTAACGAGCAAGATCACCATGTCCTTTATCATCGCGATTTACATAGATAAATCCATAACGTTTACCTAGTTCTGCCGTGGAGTTGCTTACTAGATCAATAGGGCCCCAAGACGTGTACCCCATGACGTCGACACCGTCTTCTATTGCTTCGTATACCTGGTACAGGTGGTTGTTCAAATATGCAATACGGTAATCATCATCTACAGTGAAGTCATCTTTAAGAGTGTCTTTTGCCCCCAGACCATTCTCGACGATAAATAATGGTTTTTGATAACGATCCCAAAGGATATTTAGCAAGATTCGCATCCCCGTCGCATCAATAGTCCATCCCCATTCAGAGGACGGAAGTAAAGGGTTTGAAATCATGCTAAGTATATTTCCACGCGATTTTTCAATAATCTCGTCATCCGTGCTGGCACAACCACTGTTATAGTAGCTAAAGGAGATAAAATCGACCGTATTCGTCTTAAGATGCTCACGGTCTTGTTCTGTTATATCCAGTTCAATCATGTTTTCACGGAAAAAACGCAGCATATAACCAGGGTAGCAGCCCCTACTCTGAACATCACCAAAGAACAGCCAACCGCGATTTTCTTCCATAGCTTTAAGAACGTCGTCCGGGCTACAGGTAAGCGGATACAATAGTCCTCCCAGCAGCATGTTACCGATTTTTGCATCGCTAACAATTTCATGGCATTTCCCTACCACAATAGCGCTGGCCACCAGTTGATGATGGATCGCCTGATATATTTCAGACTGACTGCTGCCTTCCGGTAATCCAACACCAGTCATAGGTGCGTGCAGAGACATGTTTATTTCATTGAATGTTAACCATAACTTAACTTTATCTTTATAGCGCTCAAGCACTGTCTCTGCATATTTAACAAAAAGGTCAATAAGAAGCCGGTTTCCCCAGCCATGGTAACGCGTGACTAAATTCCACGGCATCTCGTAGTGAGATAGCGTCACCATAGGGGTAATCCCATGGCTAAGCAACTCATCGAACAACCGATCATAATGAGCGAGACCGGCTTCGTTTGGAGTTTGTTCATCGCCATCAGGGAAAATCCTCGCCCATGCAATGGACACTCGCAGACAGGTAAACCCCATTTCGGCAAATAGCTTTATATCTTCCGGATACCGGTGATAAAAGTCGATGGCAACATCTTTGATGCTGCTAACGTTTTCTTTACGCGGAATCACTCCACCAAAAATACCTTTAGGCTGAACATCGGAGGTTGAGAGTCCTTTTCCGTCCTGATTCCATGCCCCTTCGACTTGGTTTGCAGCGATGGCACCACCCCAGTAAAAATTATCCGGAAATCTTTTCATTTTATCCTCCATCATTTATTGATGCTCATTAAGAATGCGTTACTGGTCACTTTATCTTCTTCCGTCAGACGTATCGCGTTGTAACTATCACTATTGTTAATCAACACTGGTGTATCCAATAAATATCCTGCCTTCTGAATAAAATCGATATCGAATTCAAGCAAAAGCTCTCCGGCTTTGACGCTATCGCCAGATTTAACATGAGCAATAAACCCTTCACCATTCAACCTGACCGTATTTATACCGACATGAATTAATAATTCGACACCATTATCACTAACCATGTTGATTGCATTTTTAGAACTGAACAGGGATGAAATTACGCCATCAAATGGCGCAACAACTTTACCTGATGTTGGAATAATCCCTACACCTTGACCTAATAATCCACTGGAAAAAGTGGGGTCTTTAACCTCGGCGATGTTGATAACTTTCCCTGTTAACGGGGATTGAATAATTATTTCACTATTGTCATTTTTATCTATTATGGCCTGTTCTGCCTTTGGCAAACCAAAAAACAGTGTCAGGACAGTGGAAAGTATCAGCGATACAAGCGTACCGATAATAGCTCCCCATACGGTCATATCCATACCGGTAGGCGGGATCATTTGTGCAAGTGTAAAGAAGCTGGTCAGTCCAAAGGAGTAAATACTGCCGTGGAAGCTGCCGACGATCATCCCACCAAAAGCGCCAGCAATACATCCGAAAATAAATGGTTTCCTGTTCGGTAGGTTGACACCGTATACAGCAGGTTCTGTAATGCCGAATATAGCTGCACTCACTGCTGAACCTGAGAGCGTTTTTAACTTCGGATCCTTTGTTTTGAGAAACACACCTAAAGCTGCACCCAATTGTCCTACAACAGCAGGCACCAGCAATGGCTGCATAATGTCATGACCCAACACAGTGACATTGTTGAGCATCACGGGTACAAGACCCCAGTGCAGGCCAAACATAACGCAGACCTGCCACAACGCCCCCATTATGATACCCGCGACAGCTGGCGCAAACTCATATGCGGCCAGGAAGGCGTTCGCCATTGACTCGCTAAGCCAGGTAGCAATGGGACCGATGAGTAAAAAAGAGAATGGTACGACAACGGCTAGTGCGATAAACGGTGTAAATAAATTTTTTACAGCTAACGGCAGTATTTTATTACAATTCTTCTCGACAAGACTGCTGAGCCAGGATGCGAAAATAACGGGTATAACTGAACCGGCATAATTAATGTATGTAATTGGGATACCAAAAAAGGTGTCTGACGTCGCCCCCAACTGTATTTGAGCATCAAAAGCCGAAATCATGCTTGGGTGCATTAAAGCGCCACCAATCACCATGGAAAGGAACGGAGAACCACCGAATCTTTTACCCGCCGTATAACCCAGCACCAGAGGAAAGAAATAGAACAAAGCGTCCCCGGCAGCTGAGAAAATCTTAAAGGCTCCACTTGATTCAGACATTACTCCACAGACCACTGAAAGGGCTAGTAGACCTTTCAGTATACCTGAGGCAGCAAGTACAGCCAAAAAAGGCGTAAAAATGCCAGAAACTACGTTAATTAGGCGGCTGAATAAGTTTTCTTTTGATTTATCACCATTGCCCTCAACATTATCAGGAAGTAACTTGTCCGTGGCCCCTAAAGCCTCAATTGCCTGATACACCTCGGAAACATTGTTACCGATGACAATCTGTAGCTGGCCACCACTTTCAACAACCATAATTACATCTGCATGATCATGAAGCTCTTTTTTATTAGCATTTGTGTTGCTTATCAATTCAAAACGAAGTCTTGTTGCACAGTGGCTAACACTTTTAATGTTTTCACGCCCACCAACACCATTAATTATGAACTCTGCAAGTGACTGATATTTCATAGGAGTTACACCTTTCAGAAAACAAAAAAAACCCACCCAAACCAGTTAGAACTGGTTCGAAGTAGGTTTTGCCTGCATATGCAGTAACAATCCAATCTGTCACAAAAAAAATAAGTTAAAGGAATGCCTTTAAAGTTTTCACTTTTAGGAAACTTATTATTTCTGTCAAATAGTTTATATACCAGTTGTTATCTAAAAAAAAGGTAACAAACTTAAGTTGTCGTATTATCACTATATAACGTCGATTTATAAATACTTACCTGAAACACGATAAGGAATGCAGTGAACCATGCTCTGCTCGATTTTCACATGAAAGAAAAGCTAACTGAGCTCAAGGTATGTAGCGGACTAAAACGGAAGTTCGCGACCCAACAACTACAGGACTAACATTGAGATGTCCTCAACAACAGTAATCAGGTCACCCCACCAAGGCTTAGCGGCAGATGCTCCTTTCCTTACATACCTGCAGTGGTATCTCCCTTATTAAAAACTGGAGTAACTCGGCAGCGATAGACATTTTTCCTACCATCTGTATTGCCCCGCTTCCCCATCTAAGAAGTACCATTCATGGCGTTCTCTGGCGTCAGGTTAGCTTATCTATTTTCAACACCCTATGATGTGTTAATCTACTTTAACAGCTCATAGGGTGTATTTTAAAAAAACAGCTTATAGGGTGTATCAATTCTTACTAAAGCGATCATTTGCATGATGACAAACGTTTACCCTGTTAAGACACTCAGTCACTTACGTCCATTTCTCATAGGTTTTCGCAAATCGCGAGGACTGACACAACGAGCAGTTGCTGAACAGTTAGGCGTGTCACAACAGACATATGCTCGTCTTGAAGCCGACCCTGCCAGCGTGAGTTTTATACGCCTGTTCAGGGTATTTACTGTACCTGGAGTGGAAGTTACTCTCTCCTCGGAGCCATGTTACACAAAGATAAGTCACTCAAAAACAAAAAGTGATTTTAAAAATTCGCCTGCCAGAAAGGAGAAATGGTAACGATATGAACCGAGCAAAGTAGTATTAACGAGATGCCTGAATGGCGTACAAGCAAGGCGTTATCCCTCATTCAGCGAATTCGGGCTTGTATTGCGTACGCTCAACCCCTTTATACTCACAAATGCACACTTAGCCCGCACTTAACCTTTGTGAAATCTTGCTGCGGTTAGAGTGCTTTCAGAAGTGCGTTCGACGAACCTAAGACAAACAAAAAAATCCATAACAATCAATAGATAAAAAAAATAGTGGCATAACTTAGTTATGAATATTTCGATTAGTTACATAACTTTAATATGACATTACACGTGGAAGGGTAAAAAGGACGGGCAGCGTTGTGCCGGAAAGCCCCGGCACAGGCGCCGGGATCTTCCTGAGATAATGGACGGCATCAACCGCAGACTTTCAGCTCTCTGATCTGATAGTCATTTCCCATTGAGTCTTTTTCATGGCTGATCACGCTGAGGTCTGCGCTATCCCCTTTGGCCGTAAACGATCCCTCAATCGTTACCCACTGGCTGATGGAGGTCAGCGTCGTGACGGGCGTAATGTCCTGACCGTCAGCGCGCAGGGACAAACGAGGCTCTTTGTATTTACCGATAATCCGGGTGGCGCGGACAGAGAAATAATACGTTTTCCCTTCCTTCAGTCCGGTAATACGTTTCTGAACGACGGTTCCGGCATTTTTTTCTTCCGGATAGGTCATCAGTTGCAAAACCGGTAATGAGGCGTTCGCCAGGCTGGCTCTCGTTGTCGCATCTCCCGGCTTCCAGTCATTCCAGCTACCGCCTGAAAAATCGGTCAGATCCTCAAATGGTTTTTCGTCAGCATTCGCCAGATACACGTCAACATGGAAGCTTCCACTGTTATCAATGTATTTACCATTGCCATCTGCGACGAAGAAAGAGAGCTCACCTTCGGCAGGGGCGACGAAATTAATCAGATAGTTACCGGTGATAAATTCGCTGTCACCGATCCGCCCCTTAAGCACCACGGCACTGTCGCTTCGTCCCGCCACGCCCTGGGGCCCGGCTAGCGTTTCACTTTCTTTTCCCCGCTTTACCCACCCCTTTGCGCCAGCAGAAAAGACCTGCCCGGCCTTCAGATAAATACCGGTACGACAGCCTTCCGGCTGCTTTGCGTCAATTTCGCCGGACCATTCTGGATTCGCTGTCATATTACTCTCCTTTGTCTGATTTGATTATAACCACAATTAATGTGCGTATTGTTTATCAGGAATGAGACTTGCGTAAGATATATTTCACAACATTCCATTCAAATAACAAAAACCTGCAAGATTTCCATGAAATATGATTGAGGCTGCCCGTTACCTGCAAGAATAGAATAATGCGGTTTCTTTTTTTTGCTTCGTAATTAAAAGATTACACAATGACACCACAACATAACGACCTGATTATTAATCATATTTAATATTAATTATAAGAATAATCTCATTTTTTGTTATTGGTGTGATAATTACGGCATTGAACCAACCATTCGGTAGGTAATTTTACTCATACATCACACAGGTAAAATTCATTATTAACCCCATCGCGTATTCCCAGCACAAATATAAGGATTAATCTGCACTCGACGCTTTAAACACGCATTCAGGTTACGAGATTAATCCTAATATTATTTTCATGAGGATGCACCAGATGGGGAATCAAGGCCAAATGACATGCTAATCGCCAGAATATTATTTGCTGACGCCGGTAGCATTGAATATTCTGATAAAGAAATGAGAAATCCTGATGAGTTCCCCCGGTAAGCGACGCATTACCGGGGGAAAGCAGGTTAGTCTGGTACTAATTGATTGCGACGATATTCCCCCTGCCGCTCCAGCATCCAGCCGGGATATTCCCGCGGCAGTGCGCTGACGGCATCCAGCTGTTTAAGCTCGTCTTCGCTTAAGCGGATCCCGGTCGCGGCAATATTGTCATCCAGCTGATCGACGCGTTTGGCACCGATAATCACGCTGGTCACGGCCTTTTGATGCAGCAGCCAGGCCAGCGCGATTTGCGCGACGG
>Ga0209370_1000906_pt1 | contig 30948 bp, 29 predicted proteins | sample AgamicAtPrz_FD_187164 | JGI IMG/M metagenome (GOLD analysis project Ga0209370, IMG submission 187164) | Agave microbial communities from Guanajuato, Mexico - At.P.rz (SPAdes) (version 2) | ecosystem: Host-associated > Plants > Phyllosphere > Phylloplane/Leaf | place: Guanajuato, Mexico... | reverse complement strand
CGCTGTTCGGCCACTTCGGCGACCGCATCGGGCGCAAGTCGACGCTGGTCGCCTCGCTGCTGCTGATGGGCGTGTCCACCACGCTGATCGGCGTGCTGCCCGGCTATGACAGCATCGGCGTCTGGGCGCCGATCATTCTCTGCCTGCTGCGCTTCGGCCAGGGCCTGGGGTTGGGCGGTGAATGGGGCGGCGCGGCGCTGCTGGCCACCGAGAACGCGCCACAGGGCAAGCGCGCCTGGTTCGGCATGTTCCCGCAGCTGGGCCCGTCGATCGGCTTTCTCGCCGCCAACGGCCTGTTCCTCACCCTGGCCCTGGTGCTCAGCGACGAGCAGTTCCGCGAATGGGGCTGGCGCATTCCGTTCCTGCTCAGCGCGGCGCTGGTGCTGGTCGGCCTGTACGTGCGCCTGAAGCTGGAGGAAAGCCCGGTGTTCGCCAAGGCGGTGGCCCGTCACGAACGGGTGAAGATGCCGGTGGTCGACCTGTTCGCCCGCTATTGGCTGCCGACCCTGCTGGGCGCCGCGGCGATGGTGGTGTGTTATGCGCTGTTCTATATCTCCACGGTGTTCTCGCTCAGCTATGGCGTGACCACCCTCGGCTACAGCCGCGAAACCTTCCTCGGCCTGCTGTGCTTCGCCGTGGTGTTCATGGCCCTGGCCACGCCGCTGTCGGCCTGGCTCAGCGACCGTTACGGGCGCAAGCCGGTGCTGGTGGTCGGCGGCCTGCTGGCAATCGCCTCGGGCTTCACCATGGAGCCGCTGCTGACCTCGGGTTCGACCACGGGCGTGGCGCTGTTCCTGGCCATCGAGCTGTTCCTGATGGGGGTGACCTTCGCGCCGATGGGCGCGCTGCTGCCCGAGCTGTTCCCGACCCATGTGCGCTACACCGGCGCCTCGGCGGCCTACAACCTGGGCGGCATCGTCGGCGCCTCGGCGGCACCGTTCTTTGCCCAGAAGCTGGTGAGCATGGGGGGATTGAGCTGGGTGGGAGGGTATGTGTCGGTGGCGGCGGTGATCAGTTTGATTGCCGTGTTGTGCCTGAAAGAAACCCGTGATACCGCGCTTTGAACCCTTGGGGCTGCTTTGCAGCCCTTTCGCGGCACAAGGCCGCTCCTACAAGGATCGCGTAACCCCTGTAGGAGCGGCCTTGTGCCGCGAAAGGGGCGCAGAGCGCCCCCAGCAATCTCAGATCAGAACTCGACCTTGACCGCCTGCGAAGCACGGGTCGCCTTGGCCCGGGCGGCCTCGACCGACTCGTCGCGGGCCAGGCACACGCCCATGCGGCGGGTGCCGTTGATCTCCGGCTTGCCGAACAGGCGAATGGCGGTGTCCGGCTCGCTCAGGGCGGCGCCGAGGTTGGCGAAGCTGGTCTGCTGCGACTGACCTTCCGGCAGGATCACCGCCGAGGCGGATGGACCGAATTGGCGCACCACCGGGATCGGCAGGCCGAGAATGGCCCGGGCATGCAGGGCGAACTGCGAAAGGTCCTGGGAGATCAGGGTCACAAGGCCGGTGTCGTGCGGACGCGGCGAGACTTCGCTGAACCACACCTGGTCGCCCTTGACGAACAGCTCCACGCCGAACAGGCCACGCCCGCCCAAAGCATCGGTGACCGCCTGGGCCACGCGCTGCGACTCGGCCAGTGCCTTCGGGCTCATGGCCTGGGGCTGCCAGGACTCCTGGTAGTCGCCCTTCTCCTGACGATGTCCGACCGGCGCGAGGAAGGTGGTACCGCCCACATGGCGCACGGTCAACAGGGTGATCTCGTACTCGAAGTCGATGAAGCCCTCGATGATCACCCGGCCCTTGCCGGCGCGGCCGCCTTCCTGGGCGTAATCCCAGGCCTTGCGCAGGTCATCGTCGCCGCGCAGCAGGCTCTGGCCCTTGCCCGAGGAGCTCATCACCGGCTTGACCACGCACGGGTAGCCCAGGTCGGCCACGGCCTTGGCGTAGTCCTCGTAGGTGTCGGCGAAGTGATACGGCGAAGTCGGCAGGTCGAGCTCTTCGGCCGCCAGGCGGCGGATGCCTTCGCGGTTCATGGTCAGCTGGGTGGCACGGGCGGTAGGCACCACGTTGAAGCCTTCGTTTTCCAGCTCGACCAGGGTGGCGGTGGCGATGGCCTCGATCTCGGGCACGATGTAGTGCGGTTTCTCAGCCTCGATCACCGCGCGCAGGGCGACGCCGTCGAGCATGTTGATCACGTGGCTGCGGTGCGCGACCTGCATGGCCGGCGCATTGGCGTAACGGTCCACGGCAATCACCTCGACACCCAGGCGCTGCAGCTCGATCACCACTTCCTTGCCCAGCTCGCCGCAGCCGCACAGCAGTACACGGGTCGCGGTCGGCGACAATGGGGTTCCGATACGGGTCATTTCAGGTCCTCGAAGGCGTCCGGGGCCGCGCCACGCTGGCTGCCGCCCGCTGAAAAATGGACCGGTATTCTACAAGATTCCGTGGGAGCGGGCTTGCCCCGCGATGGTAGCGACGACGATCAGCCGGCCAGCGCCGTGCGCCGTGCCCGCCAGGCCATGATCAACCAGACCGCCGTGACCCCGGCGAACTTCGAGGCCAGCGCGGTGCCGATCACCGCAGGGGTCAGCGCGCCGATCATGCCGAAGAAGATGAAGGTGTCCACCGGGATGCTCAACGCCGAACTCAGCCACAGGCGGTCACGCAGGGGCCGGCGGGTGAGGCTGAACACCAGCCAGTCGATCAGCTCGGAGACGAAAAACGCGGTGGCGCTGGCCAGGGCGATGGCCGGCTCCGACGTCGCATAGGACAGCACCAGCGCCACCAGCATGGCCAGCAGCGCGCCGTGGCCGTAGCGGGTTTGCACCATGTCGCGCAGGATGAACACCAATCCGCCCCAGGCGGACCAGATCACGTCCAGGTGCGGCGCGCTGGAAAAGGCGTAGTTGATCAGCACCACGCTGCTGATGTAGGCGATGAGATAGAACATGGTCTTTGCGTTCGGTGGGCCAGCCGCACAGATTACTTGAATTTAAAGTCAGCGCCAGACTCTTCGCGGGTAAACCCGCTCCCACAGGGATCGCATTCCTCCTGTGGGAGCGGGTTTACCCGCGAAGAAGCTGGTGCAGATTCTACGATCCGATTATCAGTCCGGCCGCCAGCGCCCGTTCATGGCACTTCTTCAGCACCTCCCGGCGCTGTTCGTTGTCCATCCGCCCCCAGCGGGTGATCTCGTCCACCGTGCGCTGGCACCCGGTGCAGATATCCTGCTCGTCCAGCGCGCAGATGCTGACGCAGGGCGAGGCCACGGGCCGTTCGTCAGTCTTCATCGATCACCAGCTCGCGCGCATAGCGCTGGGCGTTGTGCACGTAGTGCGCGGCGCTGGCCTCGAGCATGCGCTTCTGCTGCTCGGTGAGCTCGCGCACCACCTTGCCCGGCGAGCCCATCACCAGCGAGCCATCGGGAATTTCCTTGCCTTCGGGGATCAGCGCGTTGGCGCCGATGATGCAATGCTTGCCGATCCGCGCCCCGTTGAGAATCACCGCGTTGATGCCGATCAGGCTGTAGTCGCCGACCGTGCAGCCATGCAGCATGGCGTTGTGGCCGATGGTCACGCCACGGCCGATGTTAAGCGGCGACCCCATGTCGGTGTGCATCACCGTGCCGTCCTGGACGTTGCTGTCCTCGCCGATGTCGATCAGCTCGTTGTCGCCACGCAGCACCGCGCCGAACCAGACGCTGGCGCGAGCCTGCAGGCGCACCTTGCCGATCAGGGTCGCGTTGGGCGCGGTCCAGCTCTCGGGATGGGTCTCGACCCGCAGGTCGCCCAGGCGGTATTTCATGTATCGCTCCTCACGGTTGAACGCCAGTGGCGGGGTGTGCCCCGCTCAGTTCTTGATGAAACGCTCGGGTGGCTGATGCAGGCTGATGCCGGCATCGAACAGCAGGTTGACCAGCTCGACGATCATGATCGCCGACAACCCCCAGATCTTGTATTCGCCGTAGCGGTAGCTGGGCACGTACCAACTGCGTCCCTGGTAGTCAATGCGGTGAGTATGCTCACGAGGGTCCTGGCGGAAGAACGCCAGCGGCACGGTGAACACCGCGGCAATTTCCGCGTCGTTGGCGCGGTACTCGACATAGTCGGGAATCAAGCCGACGAACGGTGTCACTTTAAGGCCGTGCAGCGAGATCACCGGGCTCAGCGGCCCGATCACCTCGACCAGCCCGGGCGGCAGGCCGATTTCTTCCTCGGCCTCGCGCAGGGCGGTGAACACCAGGTCGGGGTCTTCCGGGTCGCGCCGCCCACCAGGGAAGGCGACTTCGCCGCCGTGGGTCGACAGGCCCTGGGCGCGCAGGGTCAGCACCAGCTCCGGCTCTTCGCTGCGGGTAATGGGCAGCAACACCGCCGCTTCGGGGAAACGGCGGTCCGTCTCCAGTGACGCGGGGGTATGGTTGCTCATTCGGCGAAGAAGCTCGTCCAGCATTACGCACTCTCGTGTCCAAGGCCTGCCGTGCATGATGCACCAAAGCCGCGAGGCACCCAAGCCCCGCCCGCAGGCCGCTTGCGGTGGGCGGGCCGGGCGCGCCAAGATAGTCCGACCCCATTGGAATGAATGTAAGCATGAAATTCTGCAGCGCGTGCGGCCAACCGGTCACCCAGCGGATCCCCGAAGGCGACAGCCGCCTGCGGTATGTCTGCGACCATTGCCAGACCATCCACTACCAGAACCCCAACATCGTCGCCGGGGTGCTGCCCACCTGTGGCTCCCAGGTGCTGCTGTGCCGGCGCGCCATCGAGCCGCGCCGGGGCTTCTGGACCCTGCCCGCCGGGTTCATGGAGAACGGCGAGACCCTGGATGCCGCCGCCCGTCGCGAAACCGTCGAGGAAGCCTGCGCCCGGGTCGCCGAGATGAGCCTGTACCAGCTGTTCGACCTGCCGCACATCAACCAGGTGCACGTGTTCTTCCGCGCCGAACTGGCCGACCTGGACTTCGCCGTGGGGGTCGAGAGCCTGGAGGTGCGCCTGTTCGAGGAACACGAGATCCCCTGGGGCGAGCTGGCTTTCCGCACCGTCACACGCACACTAGAATGCTATTATCGCGACCGCATCAGGCAGCACTACCCGATTGGCCATGAATACCTGCCGCCGATGAACGTTTCGTCGTCCACCACTTAAGTCTTCAGGGATACGGTTTCATGCGCTGGCTGCTTGCCCTCTTCTGCCTCAGTGTCGCCTCGGTGTCGCAAGCCGCCTTCACCGAGACCATCATCCGCAAGACACCGTCGGCCGTGCCGTCGCCGGTCCAGCCCGCCGCTGGCAGCACCCAGCAGGAGCGACTGATCGACAAGGTGCTGGTGATCAAGTCCGAACGCCGCCTGCAGCTGATCAGCCGTGGCGAACCGCTCAAGACCTACCGCATCTCCCTGGGCAAGCAGCCCAAGGGTGCCAAAGAGCGCGAGGGCGACAAGAAGACCCCCGAAGGCCTGTACTGGCTGGACTGGCGCAAGGTCAGCGACCGCTACAACCTGGCCATGCACATCTCCTACCCGAACATCACCGACGCCGCCAAGGCCCGTAGCGAAGGCGTGGCCGCCGGCAGCATGATCATGATCCATGGCACGCCGATCAACGAGGAGTACCCCGAATGGTACTTCCACACCCTCGACTGGACCGAGGGCTGCATCGCCATGCGCAACGACGACATGCGCGAGGTGTGGAGCATGGTCAAGGACGGTACGCTGATCGAAATCCGGCCCTGATCCACTCGACACTATCTGATTGCAACGAAGGCCTGTCCTGCTCACGCAGGGCAGGCCTTTCTCTTTCGCCTTCAAACTCCGTTTCTGCGCTTCGCCGCTCACTTTTCCTACACTTCAAATGGCATCTCTTCCCACAGCTTGATGGCTTTGAGCCACATAAATGCCATCACCAGTCTTCTTAAAATTCCCGCAAATGATTGCTCGATTTCGTACATCACTTGCGAGGCTCCCATGCAAATCCCTGCTCCCAAGATCAGACCCGACACCTTACGCTGGGCTGTCTTTCTCACCCTGCTGGGCAGCACCCAGGTCCAAGCGCAAGGCGCCCTGACCCCGACGCCGGGCCCCGGCGGCACCCCGATCATCGACAATGGCCACGGCGTCCCGGTGATCGACATCGTCGCCCCCAATGCCAGCGGCCTGTCGCACAACCAGTACCTCGACTACAACGTCGGCAAGCAAGGCCTGGTGCTGAACAACGCCTTGCAAGCCGGGCAATCGCAACTGGCCGGCCAGCTGGGCGCCAACCCGCAGTTCCAAGGCCAGGCCGCCTCGACCATCCTCAACGAGGTCATCAGCCAGAACGCCTCGAAAATCGAAGGCGCGCAGGAAATCTTCGGGCAGAAGGCCGATTACCTGCTTGCCAATCCCAACGGCATCACGGTCAACGGTGGCAGCTTCATCAATACGACCCGCGCTGGCTTCGTGGTGGGTAATGCGCACGTCCAGGATGGGCAGGTCAAACATCTCGACAGTCGTGATGCCCGCGGCGCCCTCAATGTGCTGGGGCGTGGCCTGAGCAATGGCGAAGGGGCCTTGGAACTTATCGCGCCACGTATCGACGCCAAAGGCTTGCTGTTGGCCAAGGACGACCTGAACCTCACCGTCGGACGTAATACGGTCGATGCCGAAAGCCGCGCAGTGTTGCAGCATCTGCCAGGCGTATCCGGATCCATTGACGCCAACCTGCTCGGCTCGATGCGCGCCGGTCAGATTCGCATCGTGAGCACTGCCGAGGGCGCGGGTGTGCAGATCGGCGGGATGAACCTCCACGCGCAACGTGGTGACCTGAGCATCCAGTCAGCCGGTAACCTGGTGGTGCAAGGCGACGAACTACTCCAGACCAACCTCACCAGCAGCAACGGCAAGCTGGCGCTGAGCGCTGAGCACGATTTGCAGTTCACTGCGGCCAATGGCAAGGGCCGGCAGATCGAGCTCAACGCTGGGAAGAACCTCACCCTCGATACCGTCACCCGTGAAACCGTTCAGAGCGATCCCGTCGATTGGGCGAAGCAGAGCTGGTTCGTCACCACCGAAAGCCGCAAGGGGATTACCGAGACCACCGATCGCAAGATGGTGAGCAGCCGTCTTGTGGCGCAGGACAACCTGGACCTGCTGGCAGGTAATGACCTGACGCTGACCGCCGCACAGCTTGAAGCGGGAAACACCCTGAACCTGCGCAGTGGCAGCAAGATGACGATCGGCGCCGGCCTGGAAAGCCGCGATACCAAGGAGCAGCACAGCCACCGCATTTACCTGGACCGCACAGACACTGACGGCACGTCGCACACAGAACAGGTCAAAGCCAGCACGCTCAAGGGCAACAATCTCGTTGCGCATGCCGGCGGCGACATGCAGGTCAGTGGCTCACACCTCAATGCCAAGCACCACCTCCAGCTGGAGACCCAGGGCGACTTGACCATTGAAAGCGCCGAGGAAAACGACCATGGTCATCGCATCACCGGTGTTCGCGACTTCGTTGCCAGCGCTGGGGAAACTGCACCGGATTCAGGCCAGTACTCCGCGAAAATCGGTTACGAGCATTTGCACAAGGATGAAAAGACAGCCTCGACTCGCCAGGTGGCGAGCACGATCAGTGCCGGTACCGTTTCCTTGGCCAGTGCTCGCAAGTTGATGATCAAGGGCTCCGAGGTTGAGACGAATGCCGGCAATCTCACCGCCAACGCCAACGACATCGAACTTGCAGCGGCCTACGATAACGAGAGCAGACACACCCTCGACACCACTCGCGGGGCGGCGCTGAGCGCCACCATCGGGACCGAGCGTGTCGGTGTGAGCATCGACGGCTACCATGGACCGAGCGTCGAGCGCCAAAGCCAGTCCACCGTTCAACGCAGCGCGCTGAAGTCCGCCGGTGACATGAAGCTCGATGCCACAAGGCTGGTTACCTCAGCCGCCCAGGTGCAGGCGCAAGTCCTGTTGGAAATAAGCGCTGACACGATCGACAACCGTGCTGCAGCCGACACCACGGTACGCGAGACCCTCCTGAGCAAGTGGGATGCAGGCCTGGGCGTCGCCGCCGACTACGAATACGTCACGGATCGTGCCAAGTACGCTTTCGACCATTTGCGCCAGTTGGCCACAGGCAAGAAAGCTGAATCCACGCTCAACGATTCGCAGGCGCCTAACCTGGAGGCGAAGCTAGGCCTGGAGCACCAGCTGCTCAAGCAGACGGACACCACCAGCACGGCGCAGGTCAGCACATTCGACGCAGGCCGTGCCCTCGTCCAGGCCTCTGGCAGCATCAGGGACGAGGGTACCGACTATCACGCCAAGGCGGGTGATCTGCGGATCGTGGCTGGCGAGCACCAGATGCTGGCCGCCAGTGATCGCACTACCCGCGAAACAAACCGCCTCGACGCAGGCGGCAGCCTGCGCGCAGATAGCAAAACCTTCGCGGATATCAACGGCACCCTTGAAGGTCATGGGGGCTCCGAGGCAAACCTGAGAGAAGCCACGATCGCTCGCGTTGGCAGCCTGCAGGGCAAGCACGGTGTTCAGGTGGCGCTCACGGGTAACGGCCATTACGAGGGCACCCGCATCGACGGCGGCGAGGGTGCGGTGCGCCTGGATAGCCAAGGTGACCTGACCCTGGCGGCTGCTCATGACCGCACCGTGGAGAAAACCACGACACTGGACGCGGGCCTGGCGCTGAAGGCGGGTGTCAATCTGATCGGAGCCAATGGAGGAGCGCAGGGGACTCTCAAACACCACACGGGCGAGACTCAGAACGACAAGGCGCGAGTCTCGCAGATCGACAGCAAGCGTGAGGTTGGACTGTCCAGCCATGGCGACCTGCGTCTGGAGGGAACACGCATCGGTAGCACCACCGCGGCCACCGGCGATATCACGCTGCACAGCGAGGGCCTGCTGACCGTGGCCGCAGCCGCCGATACCGAAACCAAGGTGGGCGGTACCTGGGGTGGCAAACTGGATGGCTCGGGGAGCGCTGTGGGTGGCAGCCTGGGCGCTGAAGGCACCTTTGGCCGGACCCGCCAGGAAAAGCATACGGCCGTCGGCGCGACGTTCGACAGCAACGGGGCGCTGCAGCTCACAAGCCTGGCCAGCAATGATGCTGCCCTCAACGTGCAAGGGTTGCAGGCCAGTGCGCGGAAGATCGGCCTGGAGGCCCGCAATGGTGGCGTGTTGATCGAAGCCGCGGGCAACACTGAACAACGCGACAACCTCGAGGTCACCCTCGGCGCCGGCGCCAAGCTTTCAGCAACAGGACTGGGGGGCGCGAACGCTCTGGTCCAACTTGACCTGGACACGCGCAACAACACGACCTGGAGCGACAGCCGCCTGCGCGCCGACACGGTCGAGTTACAGAGCAAAGGCGATACCCGTATCGAAGGTGCCCAGGTCGAAGCCGATCATGTCACAGGCGAAATCGGTGGCGATCTGTTGGTGGCAAGTCGCAAGAACCAGACTGACGCCAAGACCCTCAATGTCGATATCAAGTTGAACCAGAAAGACGCCGCAGACGCTTCCGACGATGCCAAGCCGTCACTGGCAGACGCCTTCGACAAAGGCAACATCGGCGAAATCGTCGGTGCGCTCTGGAGCACGGTCACCGACAAGGTCACGCCGACGATCAAGGGAGGCCTCTCCAGGAAGCTGGACGATACCGTCACTCAACAGACCACCCTCTCCGGCACCCAGGGCATCGACCTGGACGTCGGGGGCACAACCCATCTTGTCGGCGCCAAAGTGCAGGCCAGCGATGGCAAGGTCGACATCGGGAGCAGCATTACCCGACAGAACCTCAGTGGCCGCGACTATCAGAAGGATACCAAGGTCAACGTAGACCTGACGCCAGGGGGCCTGACAAAGAGTGCGGTCGACTTCTTCACCGGCCTGTTCCATGGCAAGGGTGAAGGCGACAGCAACAACAAGCCGTACGAAAGCAGTGGCCACGACACCACCACCGAGTACGTCTCGCAGATCGAGCAGGGCCGCAAGCGCTGAGGCTCGAACACCTTGCAAGCAGCGGTCCAGCGGCCGCTGCACGTCCCCATCCAACCCTGATCGCCGACCTGGCGAGGAACGGTATCGGACCCCAGACCCATGAACACCCGCACTTTCAGCCGCGTCTCATACCGAGCCGCGAGCATCCTGCTCGCCAGCATCTTCCTGGCCTGCCCATCGGCGGTAGTAGCGGCTCCACCCTGGATCGATCCGGCCAGCCAGGACCTACACGACCAACAGCAGTCACTGCGAAAACTGGAACAGGACCGACGACTCGAACGCTGGGAACATTCACGGCCCATCGACAGAGCAGACCGAAGCGAAACACAGACCACCGAACAGGGTCAACGCTGCTGGGCAGTAAGTGGCGTGCGACTGGCGGGCAACCGAACACTTCGGTCCCAGCACCTTGAACCCACCGTACGCGCCTTGTCGTCCTCATGCATGAGCGCCAGGGAAATCGACCGATTGCTCAAGGCAATCACCCAGCGGTACATGGAGGCCGGCTATCCCACCAGTCGCCCCTACGTTGCACGCGCCCCTGAACATGGCTCCCCACTGGATATCGTGATTGTCGAAGGTTTCATAGAATCGATCGAAATCACCGACCAAGGCCTGCCCCTGTCACTGCGCAACGCGTTTCCAGGCACACTCGGCCGCCCCCTGCATTTGCCGGACCTCGAACAAGGCCTCGACCAACTCAATCGTCTGCGCGCCTACGACCTGGAGATGGCCCTGCTGCCCGGGGAGTTGCAAGGGGGCACCCGTGTCGTGATCGAACCTCGACGGGTCTCCTCACGCGTGCACCTGGACGCCAGCATCGACAACCGTGGCGGTGAAACGAGCGGCCGCCATCGCCTGAACCTGGGCCTGGGCCTGGACAGCCCGCTGGGTTTGAACGACGACCTGCGCCTGTCGTTCAACCGGACCGTTTTCGAAGCACCGGGACAAACCGAAGGCTTGAGTCTCTATTACAGCCTGCCTCATGGTCCCTGGACCTTCAGCCTCAACGCCAGCCAGATGCGCTACAGTGCCCCGGTGCCCCGGACCCGCTACAGCAGCAATGGCGAGAACGAGTTTTTCGGCCTTGGCGCGGAGCGTGTGCTCTGGCGCAATCGCCAAGGCATGCTCAGCGCCAGCACCCGCGTGGACCGCAAGGCATTGACCAACCGTTTTGGCCCGGTGGTACTGGCCCTGCAGAGCCCGACCCTGACTACCGTCGATGCCGGCCTCAATCTGCTGTGGCTGGAGAGCGGGCTATGGAACCTGTACCTGGGCGTGAGCAAGGGCGTGGACTGGTTCGGCGCCGACCAGCCCCAGCACAACAAGCGTGCGCCCAGTCCGGACTTCACAAAGTACCGCGCCAACCTGCTGCACCTGCACCAAGGCCCTGCCGAGCACCCGTGGCGTTGGCAGAGTGAACTGGCCCTGCAGTACAGCGCCGATGTACTGCCCGCGATCGAACAGCAACAGCTCAGCGATCACTCGGCCGTGCGTGGTTTTCGTCAGCACAACGTGGCAGGCGCCAGTGCCGCCGTCTGGCGTAACACCCTCAGCCAGCCGCTGCCCTCGGGTTGGACCTGGCCCGTGCAAGCACGTCCATCGATAGGCCTTGACCACGGCTGGGCCCGCTACATGCGCGTGAGTCCCTCCCAGCGCCTGACCGGTGCCTCGGTAGGTCTTGAATTGAGCGTCCCACGCAGTAGCCTGCGCCTGGACTACCAGCGCGCGCTGCATGCCAGCGATCGACAGCGCAAGGCTTTGGAACAGGGTTTCTGGGTAGCCCAGTGGTCCCTGAGCATTTGAGCTACCAGTTCAACCGACGCTGCCCAATGGTGTCTTCCGGTCCCAGCCATTGCAGGCCGCGCAGCACCGGTGTCAGGCCGGCATCGGCTGACATTGCGAAGTCGAGCTGTGCCCGCCGTGCCACCAGGTCGGCCTCCAGGCCGAGCTGGTGTTGGCCTTGGCGAACCAGCCCCGCGACCAGCCGCCAGCCCTGGCGGCAGTCCATTTCCAGCGTCCCCTGCCCCAATCCCAGGGACCACGGGGCACTCAAGGCCAGGTCGACCACCGTGATGCGCCCTTCGGCGACCAGACAACGCTGCCCCGAGCCTTGCAGGCTGATGCCTCCTTGCCACTGCCCGGTCAGGCGGTATCCCAGGGCAGCGCTGGGCTGCGCGCCCACTGCCTGCAGCCCGGCCTGCCAGCGCCACGGCCAACCGCTCAGGCGCCCTAGCCAGCCCTGGCCTTGAAAGCCCAAGCGAACCTGCAGGTCGCGCTGCCACGGTCGCCACGTCCATTGCACCGGTCCTGCCGCACCCAGCCGGGAGGCCTGCCCTTGCCACAGGCTGCCGCTCACGCCCTCGGCCGGTAGCCCGAACCCCGCGACCAGCCAACACGCCGGCAGCTCGGCCAACAGTGTCAGGCAGAACACCAGGGCCACCCACAGGCCAGCCCGCCGCTTCATGGCCGCAGCCGCACGGTAAAGCGCAGCCCTTCGGTGTCCCGCTCCAGCCCCCACTGCAATGGTTGCGCGCCATCATCGCGCAAGGCCTGCAACCAGCCTTGCAGCGCCTGGGCATCGGCCACCTTGCCACGCGCCAGCCAGCCTTCGTCCTCAGGCTGCACCTCGGCCAGTTCGATGTGTCGCGCCTGGGCCGACTGGTGCAGCCCTTCCAGGGTCAATGCGGGTTGCTGCGCCTGCGCCGTCAGCGATTCGGCCAGCGCCCGCCACTGCGCCTGCTCGCGCCAATAGGCGATACCCTCACGCAGTGCCAGCAGCGCAACCAACAGCGCGACGACGCCCCAGGCCAGCGATAGCCGATGCTGCTGCAACCATTCACGATTCATGCTGCGCTCCCCAGGTCGAACACCACGCGACGCGCTTCATCTTCCACCTGGACCTGCACGCCGATCGCCGTGGCCATGTCCTGCCAGGGCGCGAAGTCGCCCTCGCCTTCCAGCTCCAGATGCCAGCGCTGGCCGTCGTACCGCACCGCCCGCACCTGCCAGCCAGGGTGATCGCTCAACCAGGCATGGACCTGCGCCTGCACCGCGTCGAGCAGACGCAAGCGTACCTGGCTTTCATCGGCGCCATCGCGCAGACGCTTGAGCACCTGCGCCGCCTGGCGTGGTGTCGCCTGGGGGCCGGTCACCGCCAGCACCTGGGCGCGATAGACCTGGGCCTGTCGCCACTGTTGCGTGCACCACAGCCCGCCCCATGCCAAGGCAAGCGCCAGGCAGGCGAAGGCCAGGCGCGATTGCCCGCCCTGCAAACGCGGGCGTGAGCGGGCACGTCGCGCCTCGAACACCCCCGGCAGGCCATCGAGCGGCGCCAGCACCTCTGGCCATGGGCCCTCGATGCATTCGCTGTCATCGGCCAACCCGTCCAACGCCGGCGGCAAGCCGAGTACCTGCGGCCAGGCCAACCAACGCGCCTGGGCCTTGTACAGGCTCACCGTCCCTCGTCGCCAATGCCAACCCGCCGCGCCCACGTTGTCGGGCAGCAACTGGAACTCAGCCCAGCAACGCTCCACCGGCAGCGCCCAGGCGGCGCACCGCGCACGCCATTCATCCAGCCTCGCCCGCGCCACCACCAGCAATTGCACCTGCCCCGCGTGACGCCCGATACAGGCACACAGCACCTCATCGACGCCTTGCAGCAAGCGGTCCTCGACCAGCAACGGCCACTCCTCGCGCTTGAGCCCCGGTGGCGCGGCCAGTAGGAAGTGGCTGCAGTGCTCGCCGGGGACGATCAGGGCGACGCGCGCCTCGAGCCCTGGCGGTGGCTCCCCCAGCCCCTGGCGCACCGGACGGCCCTGAATCACCAGCAGCCACTCCCAGACCTCGCCGGGGCGCAGCAGCAGCCAGGGTTGTGCCGGCGCCCGGCGGCGCCATTCAAGCTTCATGAGCGCCCCCAGGGCAGAACGAAGGTGCAGGTAAACGGTGCTCCATCACGCACTAGCTCCACGCGCACACCCCGCCCGGGGTGCGCCGGTTGTTCGGAAGGCCAGGCCAGCCAGCGGCCGGACTGGTGGTAGAGGATGTTCATCGCGCTGACCCGCTCCAGCCGTTCGCGCATCACCCATTGCGGGGCTGCGGCGGCATAGAGGTCGGCCGAGGTTTCCAGCAAGAGGCGTTGTTCGCGGGGCTCGAAGCGCAGGCGCTGGCGTTGCAGGCGCGAGCCGCCCTCGGCCTGGGGCCAGGCCGCGGCGGCCACCCACAGCAATTGCTGGCGGTCGGGTTGCCAGTCGAGCCAGCGCGGCGCCAGCGGCAGGCGCTGTTCATACAGGCGGCGCAGCACCGGGCTGTCGAAACGCCGCTCCAGCGCCAGGCAGAAATCCACCACGCCAGTTTCGCGCACCTGCTCGTCAAGCCGCTCGCGCACCTTCAGCCAACCGTTGACCAGCGCCGACAGCATCACCCCGAGCAAGGCGGTGAGGGCCAGGGCCACCAGCAGTTCGATCAGGGTCATGCCCGCCTGGCGCCGCTTCATGGCCGCTCCAGGAACACGGTGTACTGCCCCAGCGGCAGGCGCTGGTCGCGGTCGGCATGCAGCAGCAGTTCGCCGCGACGCAGTTCGCGTACGCCGGTACGGCGCAGCTGCAGTTGCCAATGGCAGGCCTGCCCGCCCTCGACCAGCACGCCGCTGTCCTGGTTGGCCGCCGGCCAGTACAGCTCGACCGCGAAACGCGCCTGCAGCTCGCGGGCGCACAGCAGGCCCAGGCGATGCTGCTGCACGGTGTCTTGCACGGCCAGGCGCTGGCGCAGGACCTGGCTGGTGATCACCGCCAGGACTGCGGCGATGCCCAGGGCCACGCTCACTTCGAGCAAGGTGAACCCCCGTTGCCCGCGTTTCATGGCATCACGCTCACGCGCAACTGGCCGCTGCGGTCCCAGTCCCAGCGCCGGCCGCCCTCGGCCCAGCGCCAGCGCACGGTGCCCGGGCGGGCCCAACCATCGGGGGTGAACAGCAGCGCAGGGGTCTGGCTGGCCGGCCAGTCCGGGCGCAGGCCCTTGGGCCAATCGCCCAGTGCCACGGTTTCCACCTGCCATTGATCACCTTGACGGCGCACGAACTCAGGCCGCTGACCGTTCCAGCGTATCCCCCGCAGTTGCCCGGCATGGCGCGCCAGGTCGGCCTGGGCCACGGTGGCGGCGGCCAGGCGGTCGAGGGTCTGGTCGACGCTGCTCCTGCCGCTGTCGAGCCAGGCCACCGCCAGGCTGGTCATCAGCGCGGCGATGGCCAGCACCACCAGCAGTTCGAGCAGGCTGAAGCCGCGTTGTTGGATCGGGACAGCGTGGGAGCGGGCTTGCCCCGCGATGGCGATGGCATGGCCAACATTGCCATCGCGGGGCAAGCCCGCTCCCACGCAGTTGCGCTCATTTCGGGCACGCATTTCAAAGCGCCCAATTGCCCAGGTCGGCATCGAGCCCTTCACCACCCGGCACACCGTCGGCGCCCAGCGAATAGACATCGACCCGGCCATGCTCGCCGGGCATGCGGTACTGATACGGCGTGCCCCACGGATCTTCCGGCAGACGGCGGATATACCCATCGCTGCGCCAGCTGCGCGGCAGCGGTTCCTGGGTCGGTTTCTTCGCCAGCGCCGCCAGGCCCTGCTCGTTGCTGGGGAAGCGCAGGTTGTCCAGGCGGTACATGTCCAGCGCCTGCTCCAGGGTCGCAAGGTCAGCCATGACCTTCTGCTTCATGGCCTTGTCCTGGTTGCCCAGCACACTGGGCGCGACCACGGCGATCAGCAGGCCGATGATGAAGATCACCACCATGATCTCCATCAGCGTGAAGCCACCCTGGCGTTTGCGTCGTTGTTGCATGAGAGGTCTCCTTGTCACAGTTGCAATCCCTGGTTGAGCTGCATGATCGGCAACAGCACCGCCAGCACGATGAACAGCACAACCGCGCCCATCACCAGGATCATCAGTGGTTCGAACAGCGCCATGGCGGTGTCCACCTGGCGGGCGAAGCCGCGTTCCTGGTCATCGGCCACGCGCTCGAGCATGTCGGCCAGGGTGCCGCTGGCTTCGCCGCTGCCGACCATGTTCACCAACAGCGGCGGGAATTGACCGGCGCCATCCAGCGCCCGGTGCAGGCTGGTGCCGCCCTGCACCTGCTGGCGCACCTGCGCCATGGCGGCGCGGATACGCAGGTTGCCGACCGTCTCGGTGGCCACCTGCAGGGCTTCGAGCAAGGCCACGCCACTGCCGCAGAGAATCGCCAGGCTGCGCGCCAGGCGCGCGCTTTCCAGTACCTGCAACACCGCGCCGACACGCGGCAGGCGCAGCAGCAGGTCGTCGCGGCGCAAGCGCCAGTGCGGCTTGCGCAGTAGCCAGCCACCGGCCACGGCCAGCCCGATCGCCAGCGCCAACAGGTACGGCCCGGCCTGGACCAACCCCTGGCTGATGCCGATCAGCAGCGAAGTAATCAGTGGCAGGCTCTGCCCGGAATGGGCGAACTGCTCGGTGAGCTTGGGCACCACGAAGGTCATCAGGCCGACCACCACCGCCAGCGACACGCCCATCAGCACCGCCGGGTAGATCAGCGCTGTGCGTGCCTTGTGGCGCTGGCGCTGGACCTGCTCCAGGTGATCGGCGAGGCGCGCCAGCACCTGGCCCAAGCGCCCGGAGCGCTCGCCGGCCTCGACCAGCGCGCAGTACAGCCCGGTGAACGGCGCGCCTTGGCGTGCCAGGCTAAGGGCCAGCCCCAGGCCTTCGGCGAGGGAACCACGCAGGGTCACCAACACCGCATGCAGGGCTGGTTGGCGCAGTTGCCGCTCCAGCGTCGCGAGGGCATCGACCAGTGGGATGCCGGCACCGATCAGGGTCGCCAGCTGGCGGGTCAGCTCGCACAGCTGGGCGCGGGTCAGGCGCTGGCGACGGGGCTGCGCACTGTCGTGGCGCTGCAACTGCCGGGCGAACAGACCCTGCTCGCGCAGCAACTGGCGCGCATGCCGCTCGCTGTCGGCCTGCACGCTGGCCTTGTGCGCCTTGCCGCTCATGTCCACGGCCTGGTAGCGATAGGTCGGCATGCTCAGCCCTGCACCACGCGCAGCACTTCGGCCAGGCTGGTCTCGCCACGGGCCAGGCAATCGCTGGACATGGCCACCAGGCTCTGCCGACGGCCATCCAGGTAGGCCTGCATGGCCAGCTCGCTCTCGCCGTCGTAGAGCAAGGCGACCAGGCCGGCATCCAGCTCGATGAATTCGTACAGCCCCAGCCGACCGACATAGCCGCTGCCCTGGCAATGCTCGCAGCCGACCGGGTGATAGCTCTCGCGCAGGCTGCCCAGTTCCGGCCATAGCTCGCGCTCGGCGCTTTGCAGTGGCTGGGCCACCGCGCAGCTGCACAGCCGCCGCACCAGGCGCTGGGCCAGCACACCGCGCAGGCACGAGGCGATCAGGAAAGGCTCGATGCCCATGTCGCGCAGGCGGGTCACCGCGCCGACGGCGCTGTTGGTGTGCAGGGTCGACAACACCAGGTGCCCGGTGAGGCTGGCCTGCACGGCGATCTGCGCGGTTTCCTGGTCGCGGATCTCGCCGAGCATGATCACGTCCGGGTCCTGGCGCAGGATGGCGCGCAGGCCACTGGCAAAGGTCAGTCCGGCGCGGGGGTTGATGGCGGTCTGGCCGATGCCGGCGATGGCGTACTCGACCGGATCCTCGACGGTGAGGATGTTGCGGCTGCCGTCATTCAGACTGTTGAGGCTGGCGTACAGCGTGGTGGTCTTGCCCGAACCCGTGGGGCCGGTGGACAGCACGATGCCGTTGGGCCGCGCCAGGCAGCCGCGCAGGCCACGCAGCACGGCGGCGGGCATGCCCAGGTTGTCCAGCGCCAGCAGGCTGGCCTGCTTGTCGAGCACGCGCATCACCACCCGCTCGCCATGGATGCCGGGCAGGGTCGAGACCCGCACATCCACCTCGCGCCCGGCGGCGCGCAGGGTGATGCGGCCGTCCTGGGGCTGGCGCTTCTCGGCGATGTCCAGGCGGGCCATGACCTTGATCCGCGACACCAGCATCGCCGACAGCGCCCGCGGCGGGCGCAACACCTCGCGCAGGTGGCCGTCGACGCGCAGGCGCACCACCAGGCTCTGCTCGAAGGTCTCGATATGGATGTCCGAGGCACGCAGGCGCAAGGCCTGGCCGAACAGGCCGTTGATCAGGCGGATCACCGGGGCTTCGTCGTCGCTTTCCAGCAGGTCCTCGATGCGCGGCATCTCGCTCATCAGGCTGTCCAGGTCGACCTGCTCGCCGATGCCTTCGATCAAGGCCTCGTTCGCCGCCTCGCCGGCCTGGTAGAGCTGGCCGAGGCGCTCGTCGAAGTTTGCGCTGTCGAGCTGCTCGACGCCCATCGGCTGGCCATGCACGCGCAACAGCTCCTGCAACTGGTCGCTGTCGGCGTCGCCGCGCAGCCACAACTGCCAGCCGCCCTCGGCCGGCGCCATGGCCACGCCGCTCTGGCGCGCCAGGCGATAGGGCAGCATCACCAGTCACCGCCTTCGAGGCGCGCCCGGCTGGAGGGGAACACCTGCAGCAACGGCAGGCCCTCGGCCAGCGACGGCAGCTTGAGCGGCGTGTTCTGTTGCAGGCTCTGGTACTTCTGCTGGCTCAGCCCGGCCAGGCTCTCACCGTCACGCAGGATGCGCGGGCGAATGAACACCATCAGGTTCTGCTTGGTGTTCTTGCTGGCGTCGGAGCGGAACAGCCGGCCCAGGTAGGGAATGTCGCCGAGCAACGGCACCCGCTGGTTGCTGGTGGAGAGTTCGTCGCTGATCAGCCCGCCGAGGATCACCAGGCCGTTGTCCTCGACCATCACCTTGGTCTTGATCTCGCGCTTGTTGGTGATCACGTCGCTGGCGGCGCTGGAGTCGGCGATCGACGACACCTCCTGGACGATGTCCAGGCGCACGCTGTTGTCGACGTTGACCTGCGGCTTGATGCGCAGCTTCACCCCCACCTCCTTGCGCTCGATGGTCTGGTAGGGGTTGGCGTTGTTCTGGGTGACGGAACCGGTGACGAACGGCACCTCCTGGCCGACCAGGATCGACGCCTCGGCGTTGTCCAGGGTCAGCAGGGTCGGCGTGGACAGCAGGTTGAAGCCACTCTTGCCCTTGAGCGCGTTGACCAGCATGGCGAAGTTGAAACCGCCGCCGATATGGCCGATGCCGGCGGTGGCGCCGGTGGTGGCCGACAGCAGCTTGCCGAGTTTTTCGTTGTCGCCGCTGCTGGCGGCACCGGCGATGCTGGCGATGTTCACCCCGTTGCCGCCGAAGTTGACGATGCCGGCGCCGAACTTCTCGTCGGCGAACAGCCACTGCACGCCCAGCTCCTGGGCGCTGCTGTCGGACACCTCGGCGATGATCGCCTCGACCACCACCTGCGCCCGGCGGATGTCCAGTTGCTCGACGATGCTGCGAAAGGCCGCCAGCTCGCTGTCCGGCCCGACCATCACCACGGCGTTGGTGCCCTCCTCGTACTCCAGGCGGATCCCCGAATCGCTGGCCGCCAGCACCGGCGCCGCGTCCTTGCCCTCGCCTTCGGCGGCCGGCACCGCGCCGGCCTGGCTCAGGCCGCGCAACACCTTGACCACCTCGGCAGCGTTGGCGTGGCGCAGGTACATGACCTGGGTATTGCTGCTGCGCAGGTTGTCGCCGGGCCGGTCGAGCTGGGCCAGCAAGGCCCGCACCCGCTCGCGGCTGTCAGCGCTGCCGCGCACCAGCAAGGCGTTGCTGCGCGGGTCGGCGACCACCTGGGCGGCATCGCTGCCCTGCTCGCGGGCCAGCAGGCGGGTCACCAGGCCCGCAGTGTCGGCGGCGCTGGCATGCTTGAGCGGGATGACCTGCAGCGGCTCGTCGCTGACCTGGTCGAGCTGGCGCAGCAGGCTGTCGATACGCTCCAGGTTGCTGCGCCAGTCGGTGACCACCAGCAGGTTGGCGGCCGGGTACGGGGTGATCACGCCAACCCGTGGGTCGATCAGCGGCTTGAGGATACCGAGCATTTGCTCGCTGGCGGCGTTGCGCACATTGAACACGCGGGTGGCCACGCCATCGCTGCCCTCGGACTTCTTGCCGGCGCTTTCCACCGGCACCGGCTCCAGGCGCGCGGCCTGGTCGGGGACGATCTTCACGCTGCCGTTGGGCAGGTCCACGGCGGCGAAACCCTGGGCCCGCAGCTGGGCCAGGAAGATGTCGTAGATGGCGTCGGCGTCATGCCGGTCGACCGTGCGCACGGTGACCTTGCCCTGCACCCGCGGGTCGACGATGAAGGTGGTGCCGGTAATGCGCGACACGCTATCGATGAACTCACCCAGCTCGGTGTCGACGAAATTGACCTCGTACAGCGGCGTGCCGTCGTCGGCGAACACTTCCGGCTCTTCGGCCCGGGCCAGGGACATGCCGAGCATCAGCAGCCCGGCCAGACAGTACCTTGCGATCATCATTCATCCTTGGCGCTTGAAGCCGGTCACGGCGGGGCGTGGCGGCCAGGGCAGGCGCTCGCGCCGCCCGTTGTTGTCGAAGATCAGGCCATCAGCGTCGATGTCCTGCAGCACGATGCCCGGCGCCAGGCGCTGGCCACGGCCGAGGGTGCGCACCTGCTGGCCATGGCGCAGCACCACCACGCTGGCTGACAGCGGCTGGGCCTTGAGCCCGCCCAGGTAGGCCAGGGGCAGCCGGGTGATGGGGATGCTTCCGTCATCGACGGGGGCCTGCCAGTGCTCCACCAGCAGCCCCGGTAGTGCGACGTCCGCCTGAACGGGCGCAGTGACCGGCAGCGGCTGGCGGCTGAGCAGCAGCACACATTGCGCCGCCAGCCAGGCGGCCAGGGTCAGCAAGGCGAAAGTGACCAGGCGCGAGGTCAAGCCGCCACCTGGTGCGGGTGCCAGCCCGGATGGCCCTGGACGTAACGCACCGCCGGCAACTGCAGCGCTGCTAGCGCCCAGCCCGGCGTCTGCCGGGTCAACCAGGCTTCCAGGGTTTGCCACAGCGGTACACCGGCCTGGGCGTCGAAGTGCAGGCCGAAGGTGCGGCACAGGCCCTCGACCGGCTGCAGGCCGATGATGCGCTTGCCGCTGGGGCTGTAGCTCACCTGCCAGTTCTGGCTCTGCCAACGCGGCAGGTCCTGGCTGTTGTCCAGCAGCAGCGGGTCACCGAACAGTTGCTCGGCGGCGTTCTCCAGCACCTGTTCGACCTGGCGCGCCGGGGCTTCGACCACTGGCGCGGGGTAGCCACCGGTGAGGCTGATCAGGTGTTCACGGGTGATCGGCTCACCCGCCCGCAGCGGGAAGTCGTAACGCAGACCGGGCAGCAGCACAGGCATGCTCGAATCATCGGCCAGGGCCTGGTGCAGCACGCGGTCCCAACTGCCGCCACGGGTATCGCGGCGCCACAGCGCCTCGGGCGCGCGGGCCAGGGGCTGGTCGAGCCAGGCGGCGTGGCCGCTGCGCTGGCGTTGCAGTTCGCCGCGTAGCTGGCTGGCGCGGGCCTGGGCTGGCGCGCCGAGGCTGTGCTCGAAGGCCGGAAAAAAACGCGCCTCGAACTGCCACTGGCCACCGGCCTGGCGGCAACGCAGGCGAAACGCGCCACTGGCCCGGCAACCGGCGAACAGCACCGGCACCCGCCGGCCACTGGCCTGACTCGCCATTACCGGCGCGGGCCACAAGTCCTGGCCGCGGGCGCACAGCAGCACATCCACTTCCGGCACCCGCTCGGCCAGCCACAGACCGGGGCCGGTACCGACATCCGCCAGCGCCACTACCAGGTCGGCCTCGCGCCGGGCCTGCTGGAAGCTCGGTTGCAGCGACTGGTACCACTGTTTCAGGGAAGCTTTCTGGTCCTGGGCGTAAGGGTCGGTGACCCCCACCACCGCAATGCGCACACCGCCGCGCTGGAACACCTTGACGCCTTCAATGCCCAGCGCCTTGGCCTGGGTGTCGGCAAGGCCGGCGCCGAGGGTAATAGAGGAAGACTGGCGATAGAGCCCAACACTGCGCTGCGGCCACAGCACCCGCTCGTCGCTGCTGACCCGTACCTCGCTGCCCAGCAACTGGCTGCCCTGCACGCCGCTTTCGCCCTGGGTGAGGTAGGCCAGGCCACTGCCGTTCCAGCACTGGCCGTTCTCCAGGGTCAGGCACTGCCCACTACCGGCTTCGGCGCGCAATTGTTCGAGCAGTGCCGCGAGCACCGCGTAACCGCCGGTACGGGCCTGGCCGGCCAAGCTCGCGTCGAGCAACGGCGCCAGTTCCGGCTGGCCGGCACTGGCATTGGGCCCGCTCATCCACGGCGCGCGGCCCAGATGGCTGACCGGCCCCAGGCGCGTGGCCGGCACCACGGCCTGGCCCGCCTGACGGGCATCGAGGGTGTCGGCCACATACAGCAGGTCCAGCGCCCGGTCGCTGCCGCCATGCGGCACCGGCAGCGCGGAACAGGCACCGAGCAGCGGCGCCAGCGCACCGACGCCCATCCACCCGATCACCTCGCGCCTGCCCATACTGCTTGCCATCGACTCCGCCATCCCTGTTCACGTTGGGACCCGGATATTGCGGCGTTGGCGTGACAGTTTGATGGCAGAAATCCGCTGCTAATTCCAAAACAGCCTTGATTAGGCCTTTAGTAATAGCAGCGCGTTTTAAACGCCCTTTAACATTTCTGCCAATCAATCGACATACTTGCCGTCTACAGTCGCGGTTTCCTTCAACTCAGCCAAAAAAGGACACCCTGATGAGTCGAGATACCGGCGATAACCTGGACCGGAACCTGAGCGGCAACCTGCCGATGGCCAGTGTCATGGACACCTACCTGAGCCGTCGCGCCGTGGTGCGCGGCAGCCTCGGCGCCGCCATCGCCATGATCGCCGGCACCGGCCTGACCGGTTGCTTCGACGGCGGCGGCGGTTCCGACAACGACGATCCGGCGCCCCAGCCGGAGAAACCGAAACTCAAGCTGGGCTTCAATTCCATCCCAGGCTCGCGCACCGATGCCTGCGTGGTCGCCGCCGGCTACAGCGCCTATGTGCTGGCGCCCTGGGGCACGCCGCTGAACGCCACCGCCAATCCCTGGAAGGCCGACGGCAGCAACACCTCCACCGACCAGGCCAACGCCATGGGCATGCACCACGACGGCATGCACTTCTTCCCCATCAACGGCAGCTCCAGCGATGGCCTGCTGGCGATCAACTTCGAGTACATCGACACTGCCGCCCTGCACCCGGCCGGCCCCACCACCGTCGCCGGCAAGCGCCCGGTCGAGGAGGTGCGCAAGGAGATCAACGCCCATGGCGCGGGCGTGGTGCGCATCAGCAAGGTTGCCGGCCGCTGGCAGGTGGTCAATAACGACCCGCTCAACCGCCGCTTCACCACCGTCTCGCTGATGGACATTGCCGGCCCGATGCGCGGCACCGACCACGTCAAGACCAAGTTCTCGCCCACCGGCACCCAGTGCCGCGGCACCAACAACAACTGCGGCAACGGCTACACCCCGTGGGGCACCTACCTGACCTGCGAGGAGAACTGGCCCGGCATCTTCGTCAACAAGGGCACCCGCCCGGCCAACCAGGTGCGCATCGGCGTCTCCAGCAGCAGCGGCCAGTACAAGTGGGAAACCGCGGCCGGTGACGCCAGCGAAGTGGCCGGCGAGTTCGCCCGCTTCGACATCACCCCCACCGGCGCCAGCGCCACCGACGACTTCCGCAACGAAGCCAGCACCTACGGCTACATCGTCGAGATCGACCCGTACACCAGCAACACCCTGGCGGTGAAGCGCACCGCCCTGGGCCGCTTCCGTCACGAAGGCTGCTGCCCAGGCCTGCCGGTGGCCGGCAAACCGCTGGTCTGGTACACCGGCGACGACTCCAACAACGAGTACCTGTACAAGTTCGTCTCCGACGCGCTGTGGGATCCGGCCGACGCCAACCCGGCCGACCGCCTGGCCACCGGTGCCAAGTACCTGGACAAGGGCAAGCTCTACGTGGCCCGCTTCGACGCCAACGGCACCGGCGCCTGGCTGCTGCTCGACGTCGCCACCCCGACCACCGGCGGCAGCACCCTCGGCGCGCTGTTCACCGATTTGCCGGGGATCATCCTCAACACCCGTGGCGCTGCCGACGCCGTGGGCGCCACGCCCATGGACCGTCCGGAGTGGACCGCCGTCAACCCGCTCAACGGCGACGTCTACCTGACCCTGACCAACAACAGCGCGCGCACCGCCGCCAAGGTCGACGCGGCCAACCCGCGCGGCCCGAACCGCCACGGCCATATCATCCGCTGGCACGACAGCGCCGACCACAAGACCTTCACCTGGGACATCTTCGTGTTCGGCGCCAACGCCGCCGGCACTCCGGACATCAACCGCTCCGGCCTGACCGAACTGAACCAGTTCGCCAGCCCCGACGGCATGAGCTTCGATAGCCGCGGCGTGCTGTGGTTCGAGACCGACAACGGCGAGGCCACCCTGACCAGCTACACCAACGACCAGCTGCTGGCGGTGATCCCCACCGACCTGGTGGACGCCAACGGCAAGCAGATTCCGGTCAACGCCACCAACCAGGCGGCCCTGCGCCGCTTCTTCGTCGGGCCGAACGGTTGCGAGGTGACGGGCATCACCTTCACCCCGGACAACAAGACGATGTTCGTCAACATCCAGCACCCAGACAACTGGCCGACCACCGACAAGGCCACCGATGTCACGCCGACCGGCACCTCGGTGCGGCCACGGGCTTCGACGGTGGTGATCCAGCGTAACGATGGCGGGGAGATCGGCACGGCCTGATCGATCAGCTTTAGCCTCACGCCGCTCCTACAAGGACTTGCGTACTCCTTGTAGGAGCGGCCTTGTGCCGCGAATGGGCTGCGCAGCAGCCCCGACGATTGCAGCGTGAACGCTGAACCCTGGGGCCGCTGCGCGCCCCTTTCGCGGCACAAGGCCGCTCCTACACAGATTGCGCATAGCCTGCGATTGCGTACTACCAAGCCACCGGCTCCCGCCCCCTGACCCGCACCTGCTGCGCCGGCACCCGCGCATGCCATTGCACCACGCCCAGCGCCTCGATCTGGAACTGGCTGCGCAGCGTGCGGCCCTCTTCCTCGAACGACAGCTGCAGCACGAAATGGCCGCTGTTGAGCAACAACCCTTCGCTTAGCCGGGCGAAGGTCTCGTCATCCACCGCGCCCAGCGCCTGGTGCAATGCCGCGGCATCCACATAGCCCGCCGCCGGCCGGCCGCTGATGATGCGGCTGAGCATCGATCGTGAAAACTGCCCCTCGTACAGGGCCTCCAGCAACGGCAGGTGCTCCAGTCCCAGGGCGTTGGCATTGAGTCGCCAGCCGCCGGTCGACGGCAGTGCGCAGAGCATTCGGTAGCGTGCCTGCCGGCCACTGTCCGGCTCCAACAGCAGGTTGAGTTCACTGGTGTCGAGCATCGGCTGGTTGGCCGCCAACCGGGGTGGCTGCTGGCGCAGGTACTGGGCACTCTCGGCCCCTTGCAAGCGGGCATCGCTGTCGGCATCCAGCCAGTCGGCCAGGGCATCGACCAGCCGCTCGGCGGCCATGTCGTCGCCGAGCAGTTGGCGCAACTGGCGCTCGGCCCGTGGAGCGTCCTCGCCCAGCAGGGCATTGACGTTGAAGCAACCGTGCTGGTCGATCACCCGCAGTTGCGCCTTGCCGGCACCGAAGTCATAGGCCAGCGGCTGCCCGCGCAGGGCCTGCCAGAACAGCGGGCTGGCCCGCCAGGCCGGATCGCGCAGGGCCTGGGAGGCATAGGCCAGCCCGGCCTGCTCCATGGCCCGTACCTGCACCCGCTGGTGCAACAGGCGCACCTCGTCCACCTGGCGCCGGCCATCTTCCACCAGCCAGGCCAGCCCCGCCGCGAGCATCGCCAGCACCACCAGCACCATCAAGAGTGCCGCGCCCTGTTGTCGCCTGCGCCCCATCCCTGTCTTCCTGTCAACGGTAAAAAGCGCCAGTCAACACGCCCGTTGTTTCAGCCAGATGGCAGTCATGTGCCCGTCATCTGCGCAGGGCAGGATTGGCCTTCCTTTTTCTTTGGCCTGACAGGAGTGGTCTTACATGGGTGGCATCGGAATCTGGCAATTGGTGATCGTGCTGTTGATCGTCTTCCTGCTGTTCGGCACCAAGCGTCTCAAGGGGCTGGGCAGTGATGTCGGTGAAGCGATCCAGGGCTTTCGCAAGTCCATGGGGGGTACTGCCGACAATGGCGTCGAGCAGCAACCCCAGGCGCTGAACAATCAGCCGGTGCAGCAGGCGCAAACGGATCGTCAGGCCTGATGTTCGAGATCGGCTTCACCGAACTGCTGCTGGTCGGCATCGTCGCCTTGCTGGTGCTCGGCCCCGAGCGCCTGCCGGTGGCGGCGCGTACCCTCGGCCGTGGGCTGGGCCAGGCGCGGCGGGCGCTGAATGCGTTGAAGGCGCAGGTGGAGCGGGAGATCGACATGCCCGCCCTGGATGCCGCGCCGTTGCAGCGCCTGGAGCAGGAGATCCGCCAGGGCATCCAGCTCGACGCGACGCCGGCCAATGACCCGACCCCGGTCGTCCACACCAAGGAAAGCGCCTGATGTCCCTCGCCCTCGACCAGGCGGCGCGCATGCCGCTGACCGACCACCTGCGCGACCTGCGCAAGCGCCTGGTGCGCTGCCTGCTGGTGGTCGCGCTGGTGTTCTGCGGCTTGTTCCCCTTCGCCCAGACGCTGTACACGCAGATCTCCGAACCGCTGCGCCGCTACCTGCCCGAAGGCGCCAGCATGATCGCCACCAGCGTCACCTCGCCGTTCCTCACGCCGTTCAAGCTGACGGCGATGTGCGCGCTGTTCGTCGCCATGCCGCTGCTGCTGCACCAGGCCTGGGGCTTCATCGCCCCGGGGCTGTACCGCCGCGAACGGCGCATCGCCCTGCCGCTGCTGGTGTCGAGCATCCTGCTGTTCTACGGCGGCATGGCCTTCGCGTTCTTCCTGGTGTTCCCGATGATGTTCGGCTTCTTCGCCAGCGTGACCCCGGACGGGGTGGCGATGATGACCGACATCGGCTTGTACCTGGACTTCATCATGGCGCTGTTCCTGGCGTTCGGCCTGGCCTTCGAGATCCCGGTGGCGACCTTCATCGTGGTCTGGGCCGGGTTGACCGACGTGGCCACGCTGCGGCGCAGCCGGCCCTATGTGATCGTCGGGTGTTTCGTGGTGGGGATGATCCTGACGCCGCCGGATGTGTTTTCCCAGACCCTGCTGGCGGTGCCGATGTGGGCGCTGTTCGAGGTGGGGTTGCTGGCGTGTGGGTTGGTGCGCCGGGCGGGGTAGACCGATGGATTGCCGGGGCTGCTTTGCAGCCCTTTCGCGGCACAAGGCCGCTCCTACAGAAGTACGCGCATTCCTGTAGGAGCGGCCTTGTGCCGCGAAAGGGCCGCAAAGCGGCCCCAGGTATTATGAGGTCTTCCTGTTCAACCCCACCTCCATGTCATCGATCAGCGCCTTGGCCATGGCGCTGAGGATCCGCGCCGAGCTGCCGGCCAGCAGGTCACCCTCCATTTCAGCTTCGCAGGTCAGGTGGCGGATGCAGCCTAGCAGCACCGACAACTCGCTGAAGGCGTCCTCGAAGGAAACATCTGGCTCGACCTTGAACAGGTCCAGGCAGACCGTGCGGCCTGCGGTGTGGCCGCGGGTCATGGTCGGGGCTCCGGCTTGTGTTCGAGCAGGGCGCAGGCGAGTTGGCCTAGGTAGTCGCTGGCGGTGAACAGGCGGTCCTGAACTTCTCCGGGTTCGGTCTTGAAGTAGATATCGAGGACATCGGAAATGGCGGTGGCCACTTCGACGGCGGCGGTCATGGCCTCATCGCGGGTGAGCGTGGAACGGATGCTGATGAAGGGTGCGAGACGGGGTGGATCGGGGACGATTTTTTTCATAGGTCAAACTCTTGTGCATTCCAAGGTAGTGCCATCCCAAGGCAATTCTCACAAGACAAAGGGTGGCAGCCGTGAACGGGGTGAGAATCCGGGGCACAAGAAACCCGGTCAGACCGAAGTCTGCCCGTGCACGGCTGCCATGAAAGGACTGCCGAAAAACTTGTACTCCAGGATTCTCACACCCTGGTCACCAAATCTGGCGACCCGATGAAGTTATCCCTGGGGTATTTCCCCGACAACGCGGCAGCTTCCGGCAAGCGCGTAGGATAGTTCCCAAGCTTTGCTGGCTGAAGCATTTGGTTTCAGGTTCGGAAATATCTGACAGCCTTCAAGATCGCCGGGGCTGCTGTGCAGCCCTTTCGCGACACAAGGCCGCTCCCACAGGATATGTGCCAGTTCTGCCATGGTGCGGTCCCTGTGGGAGCGGCCTTGTGTCGCGAAAGGGGCGCAAAGCGCCCCCAGAATCAAAAACGAGATTCCTGATCGGACCAGTGGTATTGACCTGGTATTAAAGTGGTATTAATTTCCACCCAACAACAATACCGGACACCGCCCATGCGTCCTCTATCGGCCCTGCGCCCCGACGACACCAGCGCCACCCCGCTCTACCTGCAGCTGGCGCGCAACCTTGAGCAGGCCATCCACGCCGGCCAATGGACCGCCGACCAGGCCCTGCCCTCGGAGCGCACCCTCAGCGAAACCCTGGACATCTCCCGGGTCACCGCGCGCAAGGCCCTCGAGGTCCTGCTCGAACAAGGCCTGATCCATCGCATCCAGGGCTCCGGCACCTTCATCACGCCGCGCCTGGAACAACCCCTGTCACGCCTGTCGAGCTTCAGCGAAATGCTGCGCATGAAAGGCTTCGTGCCCAGCTCCCAGTGGCTCGAGCGCAGCATCGGCACCCCGAGCAACGACGAACTGATCCGCCTCGGCCTGTCGCCCACCGACCAGGTGGTCCACCTCAAGCGCCTGCGCAAGGCCGACGACATCGTCATGGCGGTGGAGGTCAGCACCCTGCCCGCCCGCTTGCTCGGCGACCCGCAGGCCATCGGCGATTCGCTCTACCAGCACCTCGACCGACTCGGCCGCCCGGTGGTCCGCGCCCTGCAACACATCCGCGCGATCAACGCCGGCGACGAGCTGGCCGCCCAGGTGGGCATCGCCCCCGGCACCGCCATGCTGCTGATGACCCGCATCGGCTACCTCGACGACAACACCGCCATCGAGCTGACCGACACCTACTGCCGCAACGACTACTACGACTTCGTCGCCGAACTGCGACGCTGACCGGAGCCCCCATGGACATCGCCAACATCCTCACCCCCGACGGCTGGGTGCGCGGACAACTGCACCTGGAAAACGGCCGCATACGGGCCATTGACGGTACGCCGTGCGACCCGCAGGCCAACGACCTGCCTTACCTGCTGCCCGGTTTCATCGACCTGCACGTGCACGGCGGTGGCGGCAGCGACATCATGCAGGGCGGCGACGCCTTCGCCACCATCGCCCGCACCCACCGGCGCTTCGGCACCACCTCGCTGCTGGCCACCACCATGACCGCGCCCCGCGAGGAGCTGGTCCGCGTGCTCGCTGAACTGGGCGAGCACCTCAAGCAACCGCGCCAGGGTGCGCGCATCCTCGGCGTACACCTGGAAGGCCCGTACATCAACCCCGGCAAACTCGGCGCGCAGCCGAACTTCGCCCACCAGGCGCTGCTCGACGAGGTCGAGCAATACCTGGCCCTGGCGCCGATCAGGGTCATCACCATCGCCCCGGAAGTCGCTGGCCACCTGCCGCTGATCCAGGCCCTGAGCCAGCGCGGCATCCGCCTGCAGATCGGCCACACCCTGGGCAGCTACGAGGAAGGCGTGGCGGCCCTGGAGGCCGGCGCCACCAGCTTCACCCACCTGTACAACGCCATGAGCCCGCTGCACCACCGCGAGCCGGGCATCGTCGGCGCGGCCCTGGCCCACGCCCGCTACGCCGAGCTGATTCCCGACCTGCTGCACGTGCACCCCGGCGCCATGCGCGTAGCCCTGCGCTCGATCCCGTGCCTGTACTGCGTGACCGACTCCACCGCCGCCGCCGGCATGCCCGATGGCGAATACCGCCTGGGCAGCCACACCGTGACCAAGTGCCTGGGCGGCGTGCGCCTGCCCGACGGCACCCTGGCCGGCAGCACCCTGACCATGGACCAGGCCCTGCGCAACCTGGTGAAGATCGGCCTGTCGCTGGCCGAAGCCTCCGAGCGCCTGTCGCGCCATCCCGCCGATTACCTCGGCATCGCCGACCGTGGCCGCCTGCAACCGGGCGCCTGGGCCGACGCGGTGCTGCTGGACCGCCAACTGAACCTGACCGCCGTGATGATCGAAGGAGAAACCGCATGAGTTCAAGGATGCTCGAAGAAGCCCGCGCCTGCGCCGAGGTCGTCGAACGCCAGACGCAGACGCTGGACCCACGCCTGCAAACCCTGGCCCTACAGCTGCGCCGGCTCGACCCGCAAGTGGCGCTGACCGTGGCCCGGGGCAGTTCGGACCACGCCGCCAGCTACTTCGCCTACATCGCCATGCAGCAACTGGGGCTGCCGGTGGCTTCGCTGCCGATGTCGGTGGTAACCCTGCAGCAGGCACCGCTGCGGGTGCGTGGCCAGGTGGCGCTGGGCTTCTCGCAGTCGGGCCAGAGCCCGGACCTGGTCGACAGCCTGCGCCGCCTGGACCAGTGCGGGGCGACCACGGTCTCGCTGGTCAACGCCGAAGGCTCGCCCCTGGAGCAGGCCTGCCAGCACCACTTGCCGCTGTGCGCAGGCCCGGAGCTGTCGGTGGCGGCGACCAAGAGCTTCGTCGCCACCCTGGCTGCCGGCGCCCGCCTGGTCGCCCACTGGGGCGAGGACCGCGCCCTGCTGGAAGCCGGCCTGGCCCTGCCCGCGCAACTGCGCGAGGCCGCCGCACAGGACTGGAGCCCGGCCATCGACACCCTGCGCGACAGCGAGCGCCTGATGGTGATCGGCCGTGGCGCGGGCTTCGCCATCGCCCAGGA
>Ga0209370_1000905_pt1 | contig 30961 bp, 28 predicted proteins | sample AgamicAtPrz_FD_187164 | JGI IMG/M metagenome (GOLD analysis project Ga0209370, IMG submission 187164) | Agave microbial communities from Guanajuato, Mexico - At.P.rz (SPAdes) (version 2) | ecosystem: Host-associated > Plants > Phyllosphere > Phylloplane/Leaf | place: Guanajuato, Mexico... | reverse complement strand
TGCTGCTGCACCGCCAGCCCGACGATGTCTGGCGCATCGACTTCCAGCTGGGCTGGGAGGCCGATCCCGAGGAGGAGAAAAAGCCCGAGAACATCCTGCCGCGCATCCGCGCATTGCTGGGCAAGGATGCGGACTTCGAGCTCGAATGGGCCAGCGTCTACACCTTTGCCTGTCTGCGCATGGACCGCTTTGTCCATGGTCGCGTGGTCTTCGCAGGCGACAGCGCGCATGGCGTCTCGCCCTTTGGCGCACGCGGCGCCAACAGTGGCGTGCAGGATGCCGAAAACCTGGCCTGGAAGCTCGACCGCGTGCTGCGCGGCCAGGCCGATGCTGCGCTGATCGCGACCTATGGCGCCGAGCGCGAATACGCGGCCGACGAGAACATCCGCAACTCCACGCGCGCCACCGACTTCATCACGCCCAAGAGCGAGATCAGTCGCCTGTTTCGCGATGCGGCGCTGGAGCTGGCGCGCGAGCACGAGTTTGCGCGTCGCATCGTCAACAGCGGGCGTCTGTCGGTGCCGGCCACGCTGCATCACTCGCCGCTCAACACGCCGGACAGCGAGGCGTTCGCAGGCTCGCAACTGCCCGGCGCCGTGCTCAGCGACGCGCCCATGCGCCGCCCCGGCGACAGCCAGACCACATGGCTGCTGCGCGCCCTGGGCCCGGACTTCACGCTGCTGCATTTCGGCCCCACGCCGGTCTGGGCGCGCGAGCTGACCGGCGTGCTCAATCTCTCGATAGCCGCCGAGGGCGATGCAGGGGCCGCGCAAGCCGATCTGCTGGATGCGCAGGGTCTGGCGGCGCAGCGCCTGGATGCGCGCCCGGGCACCTGCTATCTGCTGCGCCCCGACCAGCATGTCTGCGCGCGCTGGCGCCGTCCTGACGAGGCTGCCGTGCGTGCCGCGCTGCTGCAAGCCAGCGGCGCCTTGCAATGAAATACCCCAGAGGATTCCCTTTTTTTCAGGAGACCGCCATGCTGCTGTCCACCCACCCGAATCTGCAGGCCTGCGACGATTTCTATGAAGCCCTGATCGCCACGCATCAGGGTCTGGAAACCGCGCAAAGCCATGCCCTCAATGCCCGCCTGGTGTTGCTGCTGGCCAATCACATTGGCCATCAGGAGACCTTGCTGCATGCGCTCGAACTGGCCCGCGCCAGCGCAGGATTCGCTCCTGCTGGCGCGGACCCGGCCGAGCGCGGTGCCGTGACACCGGTTGCCCCGGTACACGCTGCCGTTTGAGAAGCAGCGCCGCCGCTCTGGCGGCAGCTGCGCCATCCCCTAAAGGCCCCGTCACCAAAATCTATTCCAGGGGCCATGAATCAAGGAGACAAGGATGATGCAACGCAAACAGTTTCTGGCCGCACTGGCCTGCTCGACGCTGGCCTGGGCTGCAGGGCCGGCCGCCATGGCCCAGGAAAAGCCTCTGGAGTGGGTCATCGGCTATGCCGCAGGCGGGGGCTCCGACGTGGTGGCCCGCGTGATTGCGGAATCCATGGGCCGCAATCTGGAGCGGCCCATCGTCATCAACAACAAGCCCGGTGCCGGCACCAATATCGCGGCCGAGTACAGCGCGCGCTCGCATGACTATGGCAACCTGATGTTCACGGCCGACTTCGCCACGCTGGCGGCCAACCCGTTTCTGTTCCGCAAGCTCAACTACAACGCCGAGAAAGACTTCAAGCCCGTGGGCATGCTGGTGCGCTTTCCCATGCTGCTGGTGGTCAACAACGATGTGCCGGTCAGCAATCTGACCGAGTTTGTCGCCTGGGCCAAGCAGCAGAAGGCTGGCGTGAGCTGGGGCTCGGCCGGCCTGGGCAGCCCCCATCACCTAGTCGGCGAATTGTTCCGCGAAGAAGTGGGCCTGGGCAATATGACCCATGTTCCCTACCGCGGTGCCGCGCCCGCAGTGCAGGATGTGATCGGCGGCCAGATTCCCGCCATGTGGGCCGACAGCGCCACCATCATTCCCTTCCTCGGCGAGAAAAAGCTCAAGGCCATAGGCGTGGCCAGCCCGGCCCGCATCGATGTGCTGCCCAAGGTTGCCACCTTGCAGGAGCAAGGCCTCAAGGGCTTCGAAGGCTATGCCTGGCAGGGCATTGTCGTACCCAAGGGCAGCTCGGCCGAGGTGGTCAAGAAGTTCAGCCAGTCGCTGCAGTTTGCACTGGCCGACACGCGCACCAAGGCCCGTCTGGCAGCCATGGGGGTCGAGCCCATGCCCGGCAGCTCCGAGCAGATGGAGAAATTCGTCAGCACCGAGCGCAGCAAATGGGGTCGCGTGATCACGGCCAACAACATCAAGCTCGATTGAGATAAGGACTCGGTGAGTTGGTGCCTGGGTGACGGACAGGCACGGGCGCTGCGGGATATGCGTTTTTGCAGATGCAGCGCCGTGCCAGCCGTGGCAGACTGCGGCCCATGTCCGAGCCCACTCTTCTCGTTGCCGACGATCACCCGCTGTTTCGCGCAGCGTTGATCCAGGTGCTGCACGACCGCTTCCCGCAATCCCGCATTGTGGAGGCGGCCAGCGCCCAGACCCTGGGCGCAGCGATGCAGGAGCATCCCGAGATCGAGCTGGTGCTGCTGGACCTGGCCATGCCCGGCGCACGGGGCTTCTCATCGCTGCTGCATCTGCGTGGCGAATATGCGCAGGTGCCGGTGATCATCATCTCGTCCAACGACGATCCGCGCATCATCCGTCGCGCCCAGCAGTTCGGGGCGGCGGGTTTTATCTCCAAGTCTGCGGCTGCAGACGATATGAGTGCCGCCATTGACGAGGTGCTCAACGGCGATATCAGCTTCCCGTCCATGGTGGCCGAGCGCTCCGAGGCCGATGCGGCCCTGGCCGCTCGCCTGGCCCAGCTCACGCCCCAGCAGTTTCGCGTGCTGCTGTGCATTGCCGACGGGCTGCTCAACAAGCAGATCGCGCACGAACTTGGCCTGGCCGAAAACACGGTCAAGGTCCATGTGACGGCGATCCTCAAGAAGCTCGAATGCTATTCACGCACCCAGGCGGCCGTGCTGGTCAAGAGCCTGGAAAACGATCACGATGTCTGATCGCCCAGACGTTTCAAGCTTTTTTTGATAGCTTGCCGCGCTTTGCGGGCAAAGATTTGAGGGCTGCTGCATGGCATGCCTTGGCATCGGTAGCCGGGGTGAGCCTGCATCGACGCGAGCGCAGTCTCATGCTGTGCCGATGCGTCCCCCCAGGGATGACAGCACCGCAGGCGCTATCAATCGGTGCATGGGTTTGACGGGCAGCATGTAGAGGCGGCCCAGCGTGTTCTTGACATGCACAACGGTGGTAACGGTGATGATGGCTTCACGGGAGCCGATGTCGTTCTGGCGATGGATGCTGAGCACAACACTCAGGTGCTTGTCGTCGTCGCCGATCAGGGCTTCGTCAAAGGTGTTCTCGAATACCGTGAAGATGCCGACCCGATCGCCGAGCCGGTAGCTGGCTGCTGTCTTGCCGGGCGTCAAGGCCGACAGGCTGCCCAGATCCTTGAGCCCCACCAGGCCGCCAGCCAGATTGCGCGCGCGCATGCAGGCTTCTATCCAGCGCGGCGTTTTGCGCGCGGCGAGCAGGAAGTGGTCCAGCGCCGAAAGGCCGGTCGCGTCCGAGGCGATGCTCCAGGAGTCGTGAAAGCTGGCCCCGGCCAGTCGTTCGGCGATGCGGCTGCCGGGCGGAACAGCGGATTCAACGGGATGATGGTTCATGCGGTCTGGCCTGAGTGGCGTGAGCTGCGGGCCGGAAATACCGCAGAGGCTGCAGCAGCATATCGAAGAATCCGCCGCCCGGCTTGCGCAGCCACGGCGTGCACAGGGGCGCTCTTTCTGAATTCATAGCGAGAGTGCAATGCGCTGAAAGCGCCGCCGGAAATGGCTTTGTTTCTCAGGTGCTGCCGCCTTCTCGTCCGCGCAAAAAGGTCTGGCTCATCAGCGCTCGCAGCGCCGGCGGCCTTACCGGTTTGGCGAGAAAGCCCCAGCCGCGTTCGGCTGCCTGGCGGCGCAGGGTGCTGTCACCTTCTGCGGTTAGCAGGATGACGGGAGGCTGCCGGCCCCAGCGCTCGCAGAGCTGGGCGTAGACATCGGGGCCGTAGAGCTGGCCCAGGTGCACATCGAGCAGCACCAGTTGCGGGGCATTGCCGGGCGCGGCATAGGCCAGGGCTTCGGGGGCATTGGCGGCCAGCGGCACATCACAGCCCCAGCGTTCCAGCAAGGCGCAGGTGGCGTCGCGGGTGGCGGGATCGTCCTCCACATACCAGATCGTGCCGCCCTGCAGCGGGCTGTCCACGCGAGCACTGGGAGAAGGCTCCTGGGAGACTGGTGTCAATGCTGCGGCCTGGCCCAGTGGAACCTTGACCCAGAAGACGCTTCCCTTGCCCAGGGTGGAGCGCAGGCCGATCTCGTGGTCCAGCAATCTGCCCAGGCGCTCCACGATGGCCAGGCCCAGACCGGTGCCGCGGTCGTCGGCATGGCCTTCGTCGAGGCGGCGGAATTCCTCGAAGATTTCCTTCTGCAGGCTCTGGGGAATGCCCGGCCCCTGGTCATGCACCTCGATACGCACCTGGTCGCCGTGGCGGCGACAGCCCACGACAATGCGGCCCTTGCGTGTGTAGCGGATGGCATTGGAGACAAAGTTCTGCAGTATGCGACGCAGCAAGGCCTCGTCGCTGCGCACGATCAGCCGGCTGGGCATGCAGTGCAGGCTCAGGCCCTCGTTCTCGGCCTGCAGCGCAAAATTGTTGTGCACCACTTCCAGCAAGGAGCTGAGCGCGAAATCCCGCACACGGACCTCGAGCTGGCCCGATTCCATGCGCGAGATATCGAGCAGGCTGGTGAGGATGGCATCCTGCGAGGCCAGGGCCTTGTCCACCCGCTGGGCCAGCTGGCGGCCCGCATCATCGTGCAGATAGGTGGGTAGCAAGCTGGTGAAGATGCGTGCCGCATTCAGCGGCTGCAGCAGGTCATGCACGGCCGAGGCAACAAAGCGGGTCTTGTAGCGATTGGCGCGCTCGGCTTCCTGTTTGGCCTTGGCGAGGTCCCGGGTGCGATCGGCAATGCGCTTTTCCAGCGTATCGGCCAGATTGCGCAGCTCGCGCGCCGTGTTCTTGTAGCTGGTGATGTCGGCGTAGCTGGTGACAAAGCCGCCGTCGGGCAGGGGGTTGCCGCGGATCTCCAGCACCGTGCCGTCGCCCTTGGCGCTTTCGTGCAGATGGGGGCTGCCGCTGCGCAAATGTTCCAGGCGGCGCTGTATGGCTTGCTCCACATTGCCCTTGCCCAGCAGGCCGCGCCGGGCGTTGTGGCGTATCAGGGCCTCGATGGGCTGGCCCACATGCATCAGCTCTGGCGGGTAGCGAAACAGCTCCACATAGCGCGAGTTCCAGGCCACCAGCCGCAGCTGCGGGTCAACCACCACCACGCCTTGCGGTAGGTGCTGCAGGCTGCGCGAAAGTCCGGTGTCGGCCTGCTTGGCGGCCTGGACAATGCCGTCCTGCGCGGTGCGCAGCTCCTGCGCATGCTGGTGCAGCACGGTCTCCAGTTCCTTGCGGCTGCGCTGTCTCAGGGCCGCCAGGCGCTGGCGCTGGCGGATATAGAGCACCAGCAGCGATGCGGCCAGCCACAGGCCGCCAGCGGCCACTGCCGCCCAGTGGCTGGCCGTCTGGCTATGGACGATGTCGTGCAGCAGGTGCAGCTGCCATTGGCTTTCGGGGAGTTCCATGCGCAGCCAGAGCATGGGGTCGACCAGCGGAGGCTGGCTGAAGTGAGCCAGCATGCCGATGCCCGCAGGCTGGCGGCTGGTGCGGTAGCCGAGCGGCATCAGGGCCTGACCCGCGTATTGGTGGGTGTCCCGCACTTCCCGCTCGTCGCTGGCGGACAGCGGCTCCAGCAGGCGGTAGCGCCATTCGTCGCGATTGGAGAGAAAGACCACGCCATGCTCGTCCGAGGCGAAGACGATGTCGGGCGACTGACTCCACTCGCCTTCGAGTTCCTGGAACAGGATCTTGATGACGATGAGCCCGAGCACCGAGCCGCCATCGTCATGAATGGCCTGGGAGAGGAAGTAGCCGGGCAGCCCGGTGGTCATGCCTATGCCGTAGAAGCGGCCGCTGCCCCGGCTCAGCGCCTGGGTCACATAGGGGCGAAAGCTGTAGTCCTCGCCGACATTGCTGTGCGAGTCGCGCCAGTTGCTGGCGGCCAGGGCCTTGCCGCTTTTGTCGATGAGAGTCAGCGTGGAAGCCTGGCTGGCGCCGTTGGCCTGCTCCAGCTTGTGGTTGAGCCTGTCTACCTCGGCGGCGCTGAGCGGGTGGCTGAGCGCGCTCTTGAGCTCGGCATCGAGCGCCAGCACCTCGGGCAGGGTGCGGTAGCGATCCACGCGCTGCACCATGGCCTGGGCATAGAGCGTGAGCTGGCGCTGCACGCTCTCGCTTTCATCATGCAAAGAGGTCTGCAGCGCGACGCGACTGGCCGCCCACATGCTCAGTAGCATGCCGCTGAGCACGATGACAAGGGTCAAGAACAGTCGGTTTCGGGCAAGGTTTCGCGCAAGACGCATGACGAGGGCGGGTGATCAAGGAGCCCAGTGTGGCTCTGGAGCAGGTTCAGTGCGGATTTTGACGCCTAGGGATTTCCCTAAGTTGGTGCATGCTCTCCCTGGGAGCGCTTCTCGACCTAATACCAATGGGTTATCGGCACAAAAAGGGCGCGGGAGTACAAACGGCAGCAATTCGGCGCACCACGGTGGTGCGCCCGCAATTTTGGAGATGCAGCGTGCACACTCTGCCCACAGAATCCGCTCCGCGCGAGCACTTGCCGTTCTACCGTCAGCTCTACTTCCAGGTGGTGTTCGCCATCATCGTGGGCGTGCTGCTGGGGCACTTCGAACCCGCCTATGGCGAGGCCATGAAGCCCTTTGGCGATGCCTTCATCAAGCTCATCAAGATGATCATCGCGCCGGTGATCTTCCTGACCATCGTCACCGGCATTGCCAGCATGACGCACCTGAGCGCCGTGGGTCGTGTGTTCGGCAAGGCCATGGCGTACTTCCTGACCTTCTCCACACTGGCGCTGGTCGTGGGCTTGATCGTGGCCAATGTCATGCAGCCCGGTGCCGGCATGCACATCAACCCCGCCGATCTGGACCAGACAGCCGTCAAGGGCTATGTGGCCAAGTCGCACGAGATGACGCTGACCGGCTTCGTGATGGACATCATCCCCAAGACGCTGATCAGTCCATTCGTGGGCGACAACATCCTGCAGGTGCTGCTGGTGGCGGTGCTGTTTGGCGTGTCCCTGGCCATGGTCGGCGAGGCTGGAAAGCCCGTGCTGAACTTCTTTGAAGCCCTGACCAAGCCCGTGTTCAAGCTGGTCAACATCGTGATGAAGTTCGCCCCCATCGGCGCGTTTGGCGCCATGGCCTTCACCATCGGCAAGTTCGGCCTGGGCTCGCTGGTCAACCTAGCCGAGCTGGTGCTGACCTTCTACATCACCTCGGCCCTGTTCGTGCTGGTGATCCTGGGTGCAGTGGCGCGCTTTTGCGGCTTCTCCGTGCTCAAGCTGATCAAGTACCTCAAGGACGAACTGCTGCTGGTGCTGGGTACATCGTCTTCCGAGTCGGCCCTGCCTTCGCTGATGCACAAGATGGAAAAAGCCGGCTGCAGCAAGTCCGTCGTCGGCCTGGTCGTGCCTACCGGCTACTCCTTCAACCTGGACGGCACCAATATCTACATGACGCTGGCTGCGCTGTTCATCGCCCAGGCGACCGATACGCATCTGACCCTGGGCCACCAGATTGCGCTGCTGCTGGTTGCCATGCTGTCGTCCAAGGGCGCGGCGGGCGTGACGGGTGCTGGTTTCATCACCCTGGCAGCGACCCTGGCCGTGGTGCCCGAGGTGCCCGTGGCCGGCATGGCCCTGATCCTGGGTGTGGACCGCTTCATGTCCGAATGCCGTTCCCTGACCAATTTCATCGGTAACGCCGTCGCCACCGTGGTGGTTTCCAAGTGGGAAAACGCGCTGGACCACGAAAAGCTGGATGCGGCGCTGGCTGGCAAGGAAGAAAACGAGGCGGTGTCCGCTCACGCCTGAGCGAGCCCAGGCCTCATGCCAAAAAGCCCCGGCCTGATGGCCGGGGCTTTTTCATGGGTTTCAGACTTTAGGTCCTGCCGGGGAAGGTGCTGGTAGCCATCGCTTTTATGGCATTCAAGCGGAGAGTGAGGTCGCTGTCAGCAAGTCATGGGCCGCCAGCACGCGCAAGGTGTCGCGCCCCAGGCGCTTGTTGCGAGGCAGAAAGCGCACCCAGCTCAGTTTGTTGACGGTGCGCTCCAGTACCTGCCGGGCCTCGGCGGGAAGTTGCTGCACAAACTGTTGCCAGGCCTCCCGGGCCGGCTCCAGCGCACCTGCCTGTTGCAGAAACAGCGCCGTGGACTGGGCGTAGTTGAGCGCATCGCGCGCCATGCAGACGGCTTGCGGCAAGTGGGCCGCAGGATCGTCCTCAAAGTCGATGAAGCCTATGACTCCGTCGGCGCAGAGCACCATATTGCGCGCCACGGCCTGACTCAGCACCTCGCCGCAGGCATGCGCCTGCTGTATGGCCTCCAGGCCTTTTAGCCAGAGTTCCAGCGTGGGCTGTGCGCCCCGAGCAATCGCTTCTTCGATGGCATTGCTCAGCGATGGAGCCTCTTCGCCCGGGCGCCCCAGGTGGCGCATCACAAAGGCCTGATCGGTCGTGGCCAGCACCTGCGGCACGCGCAAGCCCTTGGCCTTGAAACTGCGCAGGCGGCGCACCTCGGTCTGCAGGGACTCGGTCCCACCGGGGTTGGGAACGGGCTGCAGCACGGCGGCCCTGAACAGCTTGGCCAGCGAGCTCAACAGCCAGTAGTTGAGGGCCGGGTTGCCCTTGTTGGCGCGCTTGACCCAAAGGGTTTCATGCGCGAGTTCATAGCGCATGATGCTGTGAGGTTGGTCCAGATGCTCGTGCAGAAATGCCTGGTAATCGATGGCGGTCTGCGCAGAGGGCATCTGCTCTGGGGCGGAAATATCCTGAGATGGCACGGCGTGGGGTCTGTCGGGCGCGGGGCTCTGGCTTCTCAGGTCCAGATGCCGTTGCGCTGGGGAAAAGCTTGCGATTGTGCCGCGTTGTCGGCACTGCCCGCAGCAGATGGGCGCAACACAGGCTCATGCAGAGGCTGAAAGCTCTGGGCCGTGGCCAGCGGCCAGTAGTTCTGGAAGACCTTGTGCTGGCGCTCCAGGTTCTTGAGCAGGCAGCCCGGCTCCACGCGCAGTATCAGGTTGGATAGCAGGCTGACCTGGGTGTCGTCCAGCCGGCGCACGATGTGGTGGGCCGTGATCTCGTTGGGATGTCTGAGACCGGCGGCCTGCACCAGCTCCTGCAGCGCATGCAGGGTATTGCGGTGAAAGTTGGCCACGCGCGTGGCTTTGTCGGGCACGACCAGCGCCTGTTGGCGCACGGCATCTTGCGTGGTGACGCCCGTGGGGCAGGTGCCGGTGTGGCAGCTCTGTGCCTGGATGCAGCCCAGCGCCATCATGAAGCCGCGACCCGAGTTGCACCAGTCGGCTCCCAGGGCCATCATGCGCGCGATGTCGAAGGCCGTGATGACCTTGCCTGCCGCGCCGATCTTGATGCGCTGGCGCAGGTTCACGCCCAGCAAGGTGTTGTGCACCAGCAGCAGGCCTTCCTGCAGCGGCACGCCCACATGGTCGACGAATTCCACGGGCGCTGCACCCGTGCCGCCTTCGGCCCCATCGACGACAATGAAGTCGGGCGTGATATTGGTTTCCAGCATGGCCTTGACCATGGCAAACCATTCCCAGGGATGACCGACGCAGAACTTGAAGCCCGTGGGCTTGCCGCCGGAAAGACGACGCAGCCTGGCGATGAACTGCATCAGCTCCACAGGGGTGGAGAACGCGCTGTGACTGGACGGTGAAATACAGTCCACGCCAATCGGTATGCCGCGTGCTGCTGCAATTTCGGGAGTGACCTTGGCGCCGGGAAGCATGCCGCCATGGCCGGGCTTGGCGCCCTGGCTGAGCTTGATCTCGATCATCTTGACCTGTGGATCGGTGGCGTTGGCGATGAATTTCTCTTCGCTGAACGTGCCGTCCGCATTGCGGCAGCCGAAGTAGCCCGAAGCCACCTCCCAGATCAGATCGCCGCCATGCATGCGGTGGTACTGGCTGATCGAGCCTTCACCCGTATCGTGGATGAAGCCGCCCATCTTTGCACCCTGGTTGAGCGCCTGGATGGCATTGCCCGATAGCGCGCCAAAGCTCATGGCCGAGATGTTGAAGACGCTGGCGTGATAGGGTCGGGTACAGGGCTCCACCCCTTCGGCAGGTTGCTCCTGCGTGCCGCCAATCCAGAGACGAAAGTCATGTGAGCTGAGCTTGGTGGGTTGCAGGGAATGGTTGACCCACTCATAGCCCTGCTGACTGACGTCGAGCTGGGTGCCGAAAGGCCGGTTGTCGACCTGGCCCTTGGCACGCTGATAGACCAGCGAGCGCTGGGCACGCGAGAAAGGCTGGGCCTCGGTATCGCCTTCGATGAAGTACTGGCGAATCTCGGGGCGGATAAATTCGAAGATGAAGCGCAAATGGCCCATGATGGGGTAGTTGCGCAAGATGGCATGCTGTTTCTGCAGCAGATCCCAGATGCCCAGCAGCACCAGCAGGGTCGACGCAATCAGCCATCCGAGTCCCTTGCCTGCCGTCGTCAGCGTGTAGAGCGAGATAGCCAGAACGAGCGCAGAAATGAAGAGGGCGCCATAGCGCAGGGGCAGACTATTGAAGAAGCGATGCACTGCAGATACTCCCATGGCAGGGTGTGTTGATGGCGGCCCGCTAAAATTCAGCCTGTACGGGGGCATCCATCCTGGATGCTTTCTCCCCTTGATCCATCGCCCGGCCCTGCACTTCGATAGTGATGAAATGGTTCCGGGCCATCATAAAAGCCTTTCCCTATGCAAGAACAAGCACCTAACTCCGCTGCAGAAGACGCGGCCATCGCCGACATGCCCGAGGGCGCACTGAGCAATGATCAGCTCGAAGAGCTGGACGCGCTGCTCGACGAACTGCGCACCCGTGGCGATGAAATTCCTCAGTGGGAATTCTGTGACGGTTTCCTGACCGCTCTGGTCTGCACGCGCCGCCCCATTGCCGCTGCCGAATACATGCCCATGCTGCTGGGCGATGGCGAAGCCCTGCAAGTGGCCGAAGGCCAGCCTCTGCCCAAGCTGGAAGTCTTCAAGGACGAGGCCCAGCAGGCACGTTTCATGGAGTTGTTCGAGCTGCGCCTTGCCGAAGTGCGCGAGCAGCTGGATGCAGACATCAAGTCGCTGGCCGACGATGCGGCTTTCCAGCCCGAGGCGCTGGACACACGTGGCGCCATCGCCATCCTGCCCGAAGCCGAACAGGCCGAGTTGGCCGGCGAAGAAGTGCCGTCGTTCTCGCAGGTCTGGGCACTGGGCTTTATGTTCGTGGTCGAAAACTGGGCTGATGAATGGGCGGCACCCCGTGACAAGGAAGCTGCCCAGTTGCTGGACGCGGCCATGGAGTTCATCGTCAACCTGACCGAAGACGACACGGACGAGCCGGCTCTGAACCTGTACGACGAAGCAGGCCCTGCATCGACCAGCCAGGAGCGTGTGGATGCCTTTGGCGAAGCCATCTGGGCCGTGTACGACCTGTACCGTCTGTGGAAGAGCATGGGCCCTCGCCAGGAAACCATCGTCAAGGGCGAGCAACCCGGCCGTAACGACCCTTGCCCCTGTGGTAGCGGCAAGAAGTTCAAGAAGTGCCACGGGGCTTGACCCGAGCCGACCACTGAGGCGCTTTGCTTGGCCGCATGTATTGCGCCGCAGGGCGGATGCCTCGGGGTTGGAGGGGCAGCAGCATTGCAGGAGCCTTCCATGAGAGCGCCTCGACTACAGGGTCTCAAGCAAAAGCTGCGTGGTATTTGCGCAGCCATGGTGTGTAGTGTGAGTTAGTGGGTTAGATGACGCATTTAGGTGAGCGCATACGCGCCCGGCGACAGGCGCTGGGTTTGAGTCAGGGACGGCTGGCGCAGATGGCAGATGTCACCGCATCCGCCATTTCGCAGATCGAGTCGGGAGCCATTCGCACTCTCAAGAATGAGACCCTGGCAAGACTGGCTATCGCCCTGCAGACCACAGCACTGGAGTTGATGGCAGGTCTGCATTCCGAAACCCTGTCGCTTCCCAATGATGAACAGCGCTTGCTCGACTGCTATAGAAAACTGCAGCCACCGCTGCAGGACATCGCTCTTAAACTGATAAAAGCTCTACAGTGATTCCCGAGTCGCTGTATTGAGCGATCTCTTTTGTTTCAAAAAGGCCTGTTAACTACAGGCCTTTTTGTTTTTTCATTTGAGAACAAGGGTTAACCCGATTATTAAATGTAGGATGAAATCCAATAGCCTGTAGGAAATGAATGAAGATTGCGTAGATTGAACAGGAAGCCACACGTGAGGGATTAGTCGGAAAAATTACAGATGATCTCTTTCGGGATATGAAGTGATTGTTTTTATTGGATTTTTTGGTGCGGGAGTGCTTGCTTACCCGAGGGCTGAAATTGTTGAGGGCTATGCTGGATATTTGTTGATAGCTATTTCAAATATTTCAAGATGTTTCTTGCTTCGTAAGATGGACTCTGCGGTGGTCGAAATCAGCCACAGCGATCTACAAACCTGATTGTTGAAGGAGCTAGTCATGAAAGACCAAATCATCAAATTCTGGCGTGATGAAGAAGGTGCAACGGCGATCGAGTACGGCCTGATCGCGGGATTGATTGCCGCTGTCATTGTGGGTGCTGTTACCGGCCTTGGAACTCAGATTAGAACGCTCTTGAATAATATTCTTACTGCGATTGGAGGAACAGCCGCAACATGAGCATGATATTTCTGGCGTGGCTGTGCATTTCGGCAGTCTGTGATGCCAGATATAGAAAATGTTTCAATTATTTATCTGTTTCAGGATTAGGGTTGGCATTTATTACTGCTTTCCTTTTTCCTGAAGCAAGCCCTGTTAGGATTTCTGTTGAAGGTGCTTTTCTTGGTTGTTTTTTGGCATTTTCAGTTCTTTTAGTGTTCTATTTCTTTGGAATGATGGCTGCCGGAGATGTGAAGTTCGCGGTAGCACTTGGTGCCTGGCTGGGTTGGGAGTTGTTATTGCTTGTCTGGGCGTTGAGTTGCGGTTTTGCGGTGGCTCATGGATTCATTGTTCGAAGTCATTTGAAGTATTTTTTCTCTCCAGCTATAGATTGGGACGACGGTACTCAAAAAAACAAGAGAAGGTTCATTCCATATGTGACCTATCTCTCCATGGCAACGGTGATTGTTCTGATGCTGAATAAATAGCAAGAGGAAAGGAGGGGATCATGCAATTCAAAAGACAGCAAGGTGCAGCAGCCATTGAATTTGCCATTCTCTTTCCCATCTTCTTTCTGATCTTCTACGCCATCATCACCTATGGCCTGATTTTTGCTGCACAGCAGACCTTGACCTTGGCCGCCGCCGAAGGGGCAAGAGCCGCAGTGCGATATCCCTCCGCTCCCACGGGCGCCGCGATGACCAAGCCCGCCCAGTTGCAGGCACGTTTGACTGCAGCCTGTGCCACTGCGGCCTTGGCGACGGACTGGCTTTCCAGAATGGGTGCAGGCTTGGGTTCTGCGGGCTGCAGCGCGGGTGTCAGCGATGCTGCGGGCTTGCATGCCACGCCCGGTCTCTGCGGAGCGGGATCAGCATCTTTCACTGCTTCCAACGACGCCAGCCTGGTGAACTGCGTGACCATGCAGGTGAACTACAACTATGCCTCTGCACCGCTGATCCCAAGGTTGCTGGGGCCTGTGTTGAGCTTGCCCACTCCCAATCTCTTGCGGGGTAGAGCAGTCGCACAAATAAGCTTGATTGACTGAAAACGATAAAGCCTTGCTCTTTGAGGCCCAGTAAGAAGAGGGAATTTATGGTGAATGTCGCAAAGATCGCAGTCGGGGTTTTGCTGGCAGTGGCATTGGCTCTGGGTGTTTATGGGTGGATGCTTGCCAGGGCTCCTCAAGCACCGGACCCTCAGGCTCAAGCTTCCGCCAGCAACAGCCAATCCAATGCCGGCCTCAGCGTGGTGGTGGCCGCACAGGCTGTTCCGGCAGGTCAAGCACTCAAGGCCGAGGATCTGCAGCTCATGCAGTTGCCCGCCAAGCCCGATGGTGCTTTTGGCGAGATTCAGGCAGCTGTTGGCTCCGTACCAGCGGTGGACATTCCCAAGGGCGCACCCCTACTCCAAGGGCAAATGGCGGCCGGCCTGGCGCTCAAGTTGTCGGAGGGGGAGCGTGCGGTGGCTGTCAAGGTCGATGAAAGCATTGGTGCCGGCAATCGCATCAGACCCGGTGACTTTGTCGATGTGTTCTTTGCGCTGCGCCGCGATGGCAATGAAATCGACCAGAGCCAGGCGCGTTTGCTGCTTTCGCGCAAGCGCGTGCTGGCCTATGGAGCGGCATCGGTGGACGCCGTGACCGCGGCGGAGAAAACAGAGGGCAAGCAGGCCAATGGCCCCGACAACGCCAGAACTGCAGTGCTTGCGGTTCCGGTGGCCGAGGTCAACCAGTTGCTGCTGGGAGGCTCCAATGGCAGTCTGCTGCTGGCATTGCGCAATCCCACGGACATGACCGAGCCGGATAGCGAGAAGTTTGCTCCGCTGCCTGGTGTATTGACCGTCGCCATGACCAAGGGATCCGTTGCCGCTCCGCTGGAAGGTGCTGACGCAGCGCAGGCCGGTGTGGCCATGAGCAGCCTGGCCGGTTCCGCAGGCACTTCGGCAGCGCGCATGAGTGCGGCCAAGCCCATGACAGCCGGGGTGGCCAAGCCTGCCGTGCCGCGCACGCGCACCGCATCTGCAGATTCTTCCCTGCCCGTTGAATTCGTGCGTGGCGCCAACTCCCAAACCGTGCGGTACTGAGCTATGAATAACAAGACTTTTTTGATCTCGCCCCGCACCCCGTCAATGAAGCCGCTGTATCTGCTCTGTGGCCTGTCCTTCAGTGCCGTCACTGTCCCGGCCCTTGCGCAGCAAGTGCCCAATGGGGGCGAAAGCAGAGCGCCGCAAGCAACAGCAGCCAGGGAAATCAAGCTCGTGATGGGCGCTCAGCATGAGTTGAATCTGCCTGGCGGTGTGGAACGCATTGCAATCGGTGACGACACGATTGCGGCGGTGCATATCAAGCGTGTGGGCAAGGGGGCTGCCGCCAAGATCCTGCTGAGCCCGCTCAAGCCGGGCAGTACATCGTTCATGGTCTGGCCGCGTGGTGAAGCGCAGGCGCAGAGCTATATGCTCAGTGTGCAGCAGCGGGTGGAACTGCGTACGGCCAAGGCCTCCAGCCTGATAGAGCAGCAGTTTGCCGGCGAGTTGGCGAATGCGCAGTCCGCCGATAAGGCCAAGACCGTCGATCTCTCCAGCGTTCAGCTCAAGAGCAATGTGGTGCAGGTCGATGTCAAGGTGGTCGAGTTCAACAAGACCCAGATGAAAAAGGTCGGCCTCAATCTGTTCAGCACGTCCCCCAACAGCTCGGGCTTCAGCTTTGGCATTTTTGGGCGCGGCTCCTATGGCTCAAGCGGTGGAAGCTCCACGACGGGCGCGACCGCCAACCCTTTGACTCAGGCCTTCAACTTGCTGATGCAGTTCGACAAGGCAGGCATCGGTGTCAATATCGGCATGCTCGAAGGCAATAATCTGGCGCGGGTGCTGGCGGCCCCGACCCTGGTGGCATTGTCCGGTCAGAGCGCCAACTTTCTGTCGGGCGGCGAAGTGCCGGTTCCCGTGCCTGCGGGAACGGGCATGGTGGCGATTCAGTACAAGCCTTACGGCATCGGCTTGACGGTCTCTCCCACGGTGCTGTCCAACGATCGCATCGTGCTCAAGGTGGCGCCCGAAGCCAGCGAACTGGACTATGCCAACACCATTGTTCTGAACAGCGCGACCATTCCGTCCATCACCACACGCCGTGCCGACACGACGGTGGAACTGGGCGACGGAGAAAGCTTTGTGATTGGCGGCCTTGTCAGCCGCAACACCACATCAGGCACCGACAAGGTTCCTTTGCTGGGCGATATCCCGATTCTGGGCGTGTTGTTCAAGCGTCAGGAGTTTCAGCAAAAGGAGAGCGAGCTGGCGATTGTGGTGACACCACGTCTTGTCAAGCCGCTGGCTCGTGATGTGAATGTGGAGCCGCTGCTGCCCGGGCGCACCGAGCAGCGTGACCCTGCGGTGTGGGGTCCATGGGTGGCGGGTGGTCTGTCGTCCAGCGTGGCGCCGGGCTTCTCGCGCTGACTGCCAGAGTAGAGACATGAATATGCGCATGGACTCATCCCAGCTCAATACCGCGCAGCCAGGGGCGGTGAGCGGCAATGCACGCGTGGTGCTGGTGACGCAGTCCTCATCGCACGCTTTCTGGCTGGCGAGTGCTCTGGGCAGCGATGCGGAAGTGATACCGGTGGCTGGTGATCTGGCAACGCTTCACACTGCGATTTCGGCGTCGGGGCTTGGCGTGGTGGTGGTGGATTTCTCGGCTCCCATGACGGAGGCTGCCATCGCCCTGGTCAGCGATCTACGCGCCAGTTTCCCCGGTGTGGTGATCATGGGATCCGGCTCTGCTGCCGAGCCCGCTTCCATGCGCGCGGCCCTGCGTTGTGGCGTGGTTGAATTCATTGACTGGGATGCGTCCGAAGGCGAGGCCAATGCGGCCATCAGGCATCAGATGCATGCACGCAGTCAGCTGCCAGCGGCGGTGACGCTGGAGCCGCAAACCAAAGGTTTCTCCCTGCCTTTGCTGGGAGCACGTGTAGGGATGGGTGTGACTACGCTGGCAACGCATCTGGCCGTGATGTTCCAGGAAATGCATGCCTATGACGTGCGAGGCACCAAGAACAGAAAGCAGGTTGCCAGGCCTTTTGGCGCAAGTCAGTTGCCGCTGGAGGAGTCCGCACATGCGGCGTTGCTGGATCTGGGCTTGCCTGCACGCGATGGCTTGCTGTATCTGGGCATCGCGGGTGACTTCAGTTTTGTGGATGCGGTTCAGAATACGCGCCGCCTGGACGCGACATTGATCGAATCGGCCTTTGCCAAGCACTCCACGGGCACTGTGACTCTGGCTTGGCCCTCCGATCTGGGCATGCTGCGCGAAGTCAGTCCCGCAGCAGCAGCGGGCGTAGTCAACACGCTAAAGAGCCTGCTTGGGGTGCAGGTGATCGATCTGGGCGGCATGGTGCAGGCAGATTTTCTGGCGCCCTTGCTGCGCGAGAGCGGACAGGGCTGGGTGGTCTGTGACCAGTCGCTGGGAGGTATTGTGTCCACGGCGCAGATGCTCAAGGAGCTCGATGCCAAGGGCGTGAATCGCAGCACGCTCAAGCTGGTGCTCAACCGCTTCAATGCGCAAGCCGGCCTGCCCGCCAAAGAGGTTGCACAGCGCCTTGGTCTGGAATTGCTGCATGTGGTTCCGGATCGGTCCACGGTTTTGCTGAATGCCGCCAGCTGCGGTCAGCTGTTGTCGCAATCGCTGCGCGGTGATCCCTATGTGACCTGTGTCAGAGGCATGGCCAGAGCATTGCTGAGCGGAGCGCTTGCGGCCGACAAGGTCGCGGCGCCGGCGTCGGGCGTTCTCGGGCAATGGGCCAAGCGATGGAGGAGAGGCGAATGAGCATGGACATTGTTTTCGCCGAAAAAAGCAGTCATTTTTCGGACTCCAAGCAGTTGCTGCTGATCAAGAACGTCGCACACGAGCATTTGCTCACGCGTGTGGAGGAGCTGGGTGCGGTGTTTGCGAAATGGTCAACCAGCCGTGTGCGCCAGTTTGTGCACCAGGAGCTCGAGCAGTTTGTGCGCCAGCAGCGCTTTCCCGTCAACGACGAGGAGGTGCAATGGATTGCGCAGGCCCTGAACAAGGAGCTGTCGGGGCTGGGGCCTCTTGACGACCTGATGGCCGATCCGGAGGTCGAGGACATTCTGATCAACGGCTATCAGCGCGTCTTTGTCTCGCGAAAGGGCATTTTGCAGCAGGAGGCCCTGCACTTCACCGACAACGCCCATGTGCTGCGCATCGTGCGCCGCATCATCTCCCCGCTGGGCCGCCGCCTTGATGAATCCACACCCATGGTCGATGCGCGCTTGCCGGACGGCGGGCGTATCAATGTGGTGATAGAGCCGCTGTCGCTGGACGGGCCGGCGGTATCGATACGCAAGTTTCGCAATGATCCGCTGCGGGTTCAGGATCTGGTCGATTTCGGCACCATGGACGAAGGCATGGCGCGCCTGCTGGAGTTGGCGGTGCGTGAGCGCTGCAATATTCTCATCAGCGGCGGCACCAGCTGCGGCAAGACCTCCATGCTCAATGCGATTGCAGGCTTCATCCCCGGCAATGAGCGGGTGGTGACGATTGAGGATACGGCTGAGCTGACACTGCCTCATCCGCATGTGGTGCGCATGGAAAGCCGCCCCGGTGGCTTTGAAGGCGCCGGAGTGGTCTCCATTCGGGACCTGCTGCGTAACAGCCTGCGCATGCGACCCGATCGCATTGTGGTGGGCGAGGTGCGCGGCGCGGAAGTGCTGGAGATGCTGCAGGCCATGAATACCGGTCACGACGGCTCCATGGCCACGATCCACGCCAGCTCTCCTCGGGAGTGTCTGCACCGCATGGAGATGCTTGCGGGCTTTGCGGGCTTTCAGGGCAGCGAGGTCAGCCTGCGCCGCCAGATTGCCAATGCGCTCGATTTCATCGTGCAGATCAGCCGCCTGCCCAATGGCAAGCGGCGCATCACATCGATCACCGAAGTCACGGGCATCATCGATAGCGTGATTGCCACCCAGGAGCTCTATCGTCACGAGCTGCTGCCGCAGCCCGACGGTGAGGATCTGGAGCGCTGGACCACCCTGGGCATGGTGCCGCATACGCCCAAGCTGGCGCGCTATCGCGCGGTGCTGCAGCACGCGGGTGGCAACGGCGCAAACCATGCGGGACTGCGCCATGGCTAGCCATGCATTCTTACTCCTGAGCCTGGCGCTGCTGATCTCTGCAGCCGCCATGGCGCTGTGGATGCTTGTCGGCCGACAGCAGAAGACGCACCGTATGACCAGGCATCTGGAGCAGAGCCTGGAAAAAAGCGCGGCGGCGGCGGCCGGATTTACCGCCAAGGATGCAGCGGCATCGGCTTTTGATGGTTCGGTGGCGGATGCTTTGCTGGGCAACGAGAAAAGAACAGGCTGGCCGGTTCCGGCCATCTTGTTGGGTACGGTCGGTGCTAGGCTTTTCTATGGCGGGCTGGTCTTGATTGCTGCGACGTTTCTGGCGGTTGGTCTTGCGGTCGGCTGGCTGGCCGCCAGTGCCGCGCTGGTGCTGCTGGGGATTGGCTTCTTCTTTTTGCTTTACTCGCGGGCTCAGAAGTTTCGCGCCAGGCTCACTCAGCAGCTGCCTGGCTTTCTCGATAACACGGTGCGCTTGGTGACGATTGGCAACTCCGTTCAGGCTGCCTTCCAGATGGCAGCGGCCAGCACCAAAGACCCTTTGCAATCGGTCATGGAAAAGGCTGCCAGTCTGGCTCGCGCGGGCATGGACCTGGAGAACGCGGTGGCCCATGTGGCCAGGCAGACAAGACTGGACGAGTTGCATTTGCTGGCTGCCATTCTGCGCATCAGCGTGCGTTATGGCGGCCGTGTCGATCTGCTGCTGGAGCGTGTGGCCAATTTCATGCGGGACCGCGAGCAGGCCGAGCAGGACTTGTCTGCCATGACGGCCGAAACGCGCATGTCGGCCTGGGTGCTGGGCCTGCTGCCGGTGGCCGTGTGCTGTCTGATCATTTCCTTCAATGCGAGCTACTTTTTGAATATGTGGAATGACGCCAGTGGTCGCAACATCATCTGGGCGGCGGCCGCTTTGCAGGTCTTTGGCGTGCTGCTGCTCTACCGCATGGCCAAGCTCGATGAGGGGGCAGATTGATGGAGACATCCCGTCTTTTGCTGATGCTGAGCGTGGCGTTTCTGGCCCTGGCTGCTCTGATCGGTGCTGTTTTGATTGCCTACGCGCATCAGCGCCGTGAACGCAGCAGCAAGGTGGTTCAGGATGCGCTGAGCCGCAGCGGTGCTGCTGCGGCGAGCACGACGGCAGTGCCTTCCAAGCCTGCAGATCTGTTGCGCTCGCTCAATGGCGATGGCGACCTGCCTGCGCACTGGCTCAATACCTCGTTGGGCAAGGCATTGGTTGCGCAGGAAGACCGCATTTTGCTGAGCAAATGCGGCTGGGGATCGACTCGCGCGCAGCTGCAATATCTGTTAGCACGCTGCGTGGTTTCCGTATTGCTTTTACTGCTGGCGGCCTTTGTTTTCTCGGGCAGCAAGCATTTTCTGCTCTACCTGTTTGCAGCTTTCACCATAGGCTTTCTGCTTCCCAAATGGGTGCTGCGCAGCGTGGCGCGCCGCCGCAGGGCCAGCGTCGCCCGCGAGCTGCCTTTGCTCGTCGACTTGCTGGGCTTGCTGCAAGGCACGGGCATGAGCCTGGACCAGACCCTGCAGGTCATTGGCTCCGATTTCGGCAATGTCATGCCCGTGCTCTCGCGCGAGATACAGCTGGCCAACCAGCAGTACAGCCGGGGCAGCACGCGCGAGCGTTCCTTTGCTCGCATGAGCGAGGTATATCAGAGCGACAACCTGACCAATCTGACATCCCTGATGATTCAGATCGACAGATACGGTGGAGCCGTGCAGGAGCCTCTGCGCATTTTTGGCGAACGTCTGCGCGAGCAGCGCAAGGCCAAGATGAAGGAGTTGATAGGAAAGATCTCGGTCAAGATGACAGGCGTCATGGTCCTGACGCTGCTTCCGGCCCTGATCATCGTTACTGCCGGACCCGGCTTTCTGGCCGTGATGAAGGCACTGGGGGGGATAAACAAATGAAAAAAGAACGCCGATATCTGATGCTGCCATTGGCGGCTGCAACCATGGCTCTGTTGTCGGGCTGCTCCAGCATGGGCAATCTGCTGGGGCAGAGCCAGCCCGTGCTGTCGCCCGCGGCCAAGGCTGCGGCAGACAGGCCGCTGGAGAAGGAGGCAGTGGTCGACACGCAGGACACCTACCTCTCTCTGGTCAAGCAGATGCAGTCCAAGTCGCTCTGGTATGCCTCCATCGCGCACCTGGACGCACTGGACAAGCAATGGGGTGCTTCCAGCGATTCGCGGCTGCTGCGCGCCGATGCATTGCGTCAGGTGGGGCAGCTCAGCGCGGCCATCCCCATTTACCAGGGCCTGCTGGGCAGCGCCAAGGATGGTGCCGCACGCTACGGCCTGGGCCGTGTGGCTGCAGAGCAGGGCGACTTTCGCAGTGCCGCCCAGCAGATGGAGCAGGCACGCATGAGCAACCCTGTGGATTCGCGCCTGTTGACCGATCTGGGCTATGCCTATCTGCGCGCGCATGATCTGAACGCGGCGCGCATTCCCTTGATGCAGGCGGCGCAGCTCAACCCCGAGGATGCACAGGTCAACGTCAATCTGAGCCTGTTCATGATGGTCAGCGGCCAGAGCGCGCAGGCTGAAGAATTCATGCGCCAGCGCAAGCTAGACGCACAGACCCAGCAACTGGTCAAGGAGCAGGCCGGGGAGTGGCTGAGGATTGCAAGCCTGGTAGCAGCAAAGCCTGCCGCGGCTGCGACCGGAAAGGTCGTCAACCTCTCCCGTCCGGAAGTGAAGACCGCCCCCGAGGCCGTGGCCAGCTCTGGGAAATCCGCCGAAGTGCCGGAGCCTGCGGCAGTGCAGGAGGTACCCGCAGCAAAAAAGCCCGTACCGGAGCCTGAAGCCGCAAAGGCTCCGGTAGTGGTAGTCAAGGCCGCGGAGTCTGTGCCATCTCGTACCGCTCCGTTGCCGCTGCCCCAGGCGCAGCCCATGGTGGCGCGGAATGCGGAGCGGGCGCTCAGCGGTGGTCAGTGGATGGTCTCTGGCGGCAGCTTTGATGCAGGAAGGCCGCGTCACCCCGGTCAGGGGGCGAGCCAGTTTGTGCCGGCCGCTCCGCAGACCTATGCCTATGCTCCACCTTTGCCTGTGCAGGCAAGAGCTGCTCCTGTTGATGTAGCGACTACCGCTACATTGGAAAGGGTTTTAGAGTCAAAACAACCTGAAGTTGCCATATTTGAAGCGCAACAAGCTACTGCATCGATAGCGACAGTAGTTCCACCGTTGGAAGCAGCCGTGGCGACGACTTCTCAGTCAGCGAAGCAGGAGACGTCCAAGCCGGCACAGCCTCTGCTTACCGAGGCGATGCCCGCAAAACTGCAGCAGACGCAGCCGGCACCGGCTTCGCAAGCCGAGCCTGCGGTGCAGCCCGTGATCGCGCGCCAGCCTGTGCGCCCGACAAGATCGATGCCGGAGGCTGCGGTGGTGATGGCTGCAGCACATCCTGCCGCCGTTCGCCAGGCCGGTGAATCCGGTGGCAAACAGGCGGTGCAAGCCATGCTGCCCCAGCGTGCGGCGACGGGCGGCTTGTTCTTCGAGACGCCCGATGAAGATGCCGGCAGCAAGCCTGCGGCCTCTGCCAAGAAGAGCGCACCCGAGCGTGCCTGGCCCTGAACCCTCAAGGAGTCCCCATGAATACGCAGACAGCATTCACCCAACGAGCCCGCGCATTCACCCTGGCGTTGATGGCACTGGGCACGGCCTCGGTCGCCATGGCGCAGGCCGGCAGCGGTACCGGCTCCAGCACGGGAGTGACCAATATGAGTGCGCCCCGAAGTGCGGCGGTGACGCCTACAGCAACAGCTCAGGCAGCAGTGACGCAGAGTCCGGCTCCCGGCAATGCTTCCCTGACACCGCCCGCAAGCAATCGGGTGGGCGACGCCACCAGCTATCTGCTGGCATTGCAGGCCAGCGGCCAGTACGCATCGCGCAATGCCTATCCCGTGACAAGCGATGTGGCCCAGCGTACCTATCAGCGCTATCTGGAGAGCTTTACCCACAAGATTCCGGAAAGCACGGAAACACAGGTGAGCAGTAAAACGGGCGGCAGCCGTTAGGCGGCCACAGAGGTTTCCTGCATGCAGTCATTTGCAACAGGCCTTGGCCGTGCTCGCATGCGTCGCCAATCGGGTTCAGTGGCGATGCTTGGGGCACTGTGGTTGATGATTGCCTTGATCTGCCTGGCAACCATCGATATCGGCAATGTGCTCTGGCAAAGGCGCGAGTTGCAGAAGATCGCGGATCTGGCAGCGCTGGCGGGGGCCAGTGGTGCTCTGGATCAGACCTCTTGTCGCACCAATGCAGAGAGAAATCTGCTGCTCAACGGTAGCGTGGTCTCCGAGCTCGTGACTGCGCAGGCTGGGCGTTGGGACAAAAGCACCAACCCCTTCTTTGGCAGCGTCAGCAAGGCCAGCGATATCAATGCATGCAGGGTGACTTTCCGCAGGACAGTGCCGTACTTGTTTGTCTTTGCGGCCGGAGCCGAAAGAGGACGCCAGATATCGGCCCAAGCCACAGCAATGCAGTCGGCCAGGATCGCCAGACTAACCGTGCGCTCAACCCTGTTGGCACTGGATACGGAAAAGTCTGCCCTCCTGGACGCCGTGGTGGGCGGATTGCTTGGAGGCAAGATCAATCTCGGTGTTGCCGGATGGCAGGGCATTGCCAATTCGAATATCAGCTTGTTGAGTTTTTTTGATGCCCTGGCAATCAGGGCCGGTCTGAATGTCGGAGATTACGACCAGGTCGTAAAGACCAAGGTCACGCTGGACAAGGTCATGCTGGCAATGCTGGATGCCTTGCCACAGCAAGGCAGTCTGGCGGCTGTCAATGCGCTCAATGCATTGGCGCTGGGGGTCGGCAATATACAGATTGCGCTGCAGGATATTCTCAAGCTCGGCACAGGGCTCGGATCCGAGGCCTTGAGAACGGATGTGAACGTCCTGGACCTGGTGACCACGGTTGCGCAACTCGCCAACAGCCAGAATGCGGCCAAGGTGGGCGTCAATCTCAACCTTGGTCTGGTGGAGGTGGGTTTGAATCTGAAGGTGATCGAACCACCGCAAAGCGCAATAGGTGATCCGGTAAGAGACAGGATTGAAGCCAAGACATCCCAGATCGATCTGGTGACCGGGCTGAAACTGAATCTGGCGCTGGTTGCTGCCAGTCTGTCTCTTGATGTGAAGCTGGCGCAAGGCAGTGCCTTGCTGACGGAGCATACTTGCTCGCCTCAGAAAAGCATGACCGTGAATGGTGTGACGGGAGTCGGAACGGTTGCGTTGAAAGGCGCGGTCGACATTCTTCCGCTGCCTCTGGTTCCCAAATTGACAATACCTGTAGAGATAAAAATACCGCTGGTTTCCAAGGCCCAGAGGCTGGACTATCAGAATCCTCCGAATCTGAGTGAGCCTCCCAAATGGGCAACCATATATCAGAGCAACTTGGTTGAGAGCTTGATCAAGTCCCTGACCGATCAGTTGGGCTTGCTTGGCGCTTTGTTGGCCGTGGTTCTTACCCCTCTGACTTTGGTGCTGGATGCAGTGTTGAATCTGGTGTTGAATCTGCTGGGATTGAATCTGGCCCAGACAGATATCGGTGCTCAGCTCAATTGCATTGGGCGCCATGTGGTGCTGGTGGAGTGATGGCGGACAACAGGTGCTGAAGGCCGTGGCTGGTAGTCGCCAGGCGGATACTGGTGCGGCTGCCGCTCAGCTTCAGCAACTGGCTATGGATGGTGTTGTGAACGCACCACCCCACCCACACCGTCCCCACAGGCTTTTCGGCAGAGCCTCCGCTCGGGCCGGCAACCCCCGTCACGGCAATGCTGACCTGGGCGCGTGAGTGACGGAGGGCGCCCTCGGCCATGGCGCGCACGACTTCCTCGCTGACGGCGCCGTGCTTTGCGATCAGCTCGGCGGGCACCCCCAGCATCTCTGTCTTGGCCTCGTTGGAGTAGGTCACGAAACCACGCTCGAACCATTGGCTGGAGCCTGCCAGATCGGTGCAGGCCGCGGCAATCATGCCGCCGGTGCAGCTTTCGGCGGTGGCCAGCATCCAGCCTTTTTCGGTCAGCCTGGCGGCCAGTTGTCGCACCAGTTCTTCGATGCTGCTTGCTTGTGTGCTCATCGTCTCCTCCATGGCTTGCACCGTCAGAAGAAATGTCGCCAAAGGGCGATCACCAGCAGGGTGCAGAAGGCGGCTACCAGGTCATCCCACATGATTCCCCAGCCGCCGCGCAGGCCGAAGCCTTTGAACAGGCGGTCGGCCCATTTGACGGGCTGGGGCTTGACGGCATCAAAAAAGCGGAACAGCGCAAAGCAGGTGAGCTGACCCCAGAAGCCCATGGGCATACACAGCCACAGAACAATCCACATGGCCACGACTTCGTCCCAGACGATATGACCGGGGTCGGCTACGCGCATATGCTTTGCGGTGACGGTGCAGGCCCACCAGCCTACGGGAATGCTGGCGGCAATCAGCCAGCCGATCTGTGCCGGGCTCAGCCACAGTGCCAGTACCAGATAGGCCAGCCATGCCCACAGGCTGCCCACCGTGCCGGGAGCGACGCGGGGCAGACCGGAGCCAAAGCCCAGCGCAATCAGATGGGCCGGATGCTGCAGCATGAACTTTACGCTGGGGTGGGCGATTCCCGCTGCACTCATGCCGGGGCGTGCTTTGTTATTGATAGCTGCTTGCGCACTATCCACATGCGCTGCGGCGCTATCTGGTAGATCATCCGTCATGGCGTGATGATACGCGCTGCCTTACTGCAGACCGGTGATGGGCTGGTTTTCGGGGAAGCGGATCTGGTGTGTGGCCTGGAACTGGGCCGTGCTGCGGGCGGCCAGATTCTGCTCCCAGGCAACCATGCCGTTTTGCGCATTCCAGCTGGTGGTGGCGGGCTGCGGGCTGTACTGCGACTGCACCTTGATCTGCTCATTGCGCGAAACAGGGGCCGAGTCCAGCACCTGGAGCGCGATGGGCTGGTTGTGGCGGTTTTCCACGGCGTAGTGGCGCACGATGCTGCGCTCGGTCTTGCTGCCGGCCCAGCCGCCGCTGCCGGTGTGGCTTTGCGCAGGCAGGCGGCGCACCACGACGTTGTCATCGCGACCAAAAGATAGTCCCTGCGCCAGCGCCTGGGCATTGCCGAAGTCCAGCCTGCCATTGCCAACCAAAGCGTCGTCGCGCAGCAGCGCCACCGGGCCTGCCGGCCAGATGCCTGGCGGAGCCTGCAGCGTGGCAATCAGATAGGCCGCCTCTTCCATGGCCGGCGCGGTGCGGGTCAGCAAGCTGGTCGCCAGATTTTCCTGACCTAGCGACAGCGTGATGCGCTCGGCGCTGGAGGGCACGCTGATCTTGTACGGCACGATGAATTGCGTGCTGTAGGCTGTGTTGATGCTGGAGACATCGAGCACCGGCAAGTCCGGGGCTGCGGCCACTTCGCGCATGGCGCCGGCACTGCTGCGCGCCATCATGGCGACGGGGGCTGGTGCCGGAACGGCGGGGGGCATCGGTTGGGCGATATCCACCGTCCAGGGGCGCGGCATGACACCCTGGGTGCTGCGGCCGGGTTGTCCGGTGGATAGGCGCAGGCGCACATTGCTCCAGTCCTCGCCACTGGCCTGCACGACCAGGGCCTGGCGCTCCAGCTGCACCTGCTGTCTGGCGGTGTTCAGCTGTGCACGGTAGCTGGGCTGCCAGCTGGGGCCGCGTACCTGATAGCTCAGACGCACATTGGCCGCGCGTGCGCTGGCCAGTTGCACGCTGACTTTCATGACCTGAGACTGCTCGGAGCCCGTGCGGTCGCGCTCCTGGCGCAGGAGCTGCAACTGCGCCAGCAGATCCTGCTTCTGGCGCTGAATCTGGTGGGCACGCAGGCTGTTGTCGCGGCTGGTCTGGCGCAGGACCTGGCTGGTGCCGGCGATCTGAGCGGGGCTGATTCTGGCTTCGTCGCCAGGCTTGCTCATGCCCTGCAAAAAATCGCTCACCAGCCTGGCGGCTCCTTCTTCGGCCTCGATGTTCGCAAGCTGATCCTCAAGGCTGCGAATCTGCTGATTCAGCGGGCTGGTGCATTCCTTGGCCGCCATCTGCCTGGACTGCATCAGGGTCTTGATCTCACCCACGCGCACGCCTTCGTCGCCGCTGATCTGCAGGCTCTGTGTGTCCACGCTGGCGGGCAGGCATTCAAAGCTGAGCAGGCGGGTCTGGGCTTCGATGCGTGCCTCGCGCTGTATGGCGGCGATGCCGGGATAGAGCGTGACTTCGGTGATAGGCGCGCGATTGCCCGAGACACTGAGGCTGCTGGCGTCGGCCAGGGCGAGCCCGGGCAGAGCAGCTGCGACACAGACCATGGACACAGGCAGAAGACGGCTTGAACGCATTGGCAGCTCTTGTGGGCAGTGGACAGGGCTTGAGCTTAACCCAGGCGGTTTCCTATCCCTTTCCTGGCGCCTCTTGCATTCGGCCCGCGTTTCTTGCGTTCATCCGCCGAAGTGGTCGAAGGACTTCCAGCGGTTTTGCAGCAGGGCGCCGTCCGCACCAAGCACGCGCAGACCCTGCTCGGCATCGATGCGGCCTATGCGATGCACCGGCGTGCCGCTGGCAGCGCCTGCTGCCAGCACGTCGGCATGCCGGGCTGCGGGGGCGGTAAAACACAGCTCGTAGTCATCGCCGCCGGCCAGCGTGCATTGCTGCTGCAGTCTTGCATCCAGTTGCCATGCACTGCCTGACGCGTAGGCGGCAGCAGCCATCAAGGGCGTGACGCAGCGGCTGTCTACCGTGGCGCCGACGCTGGACAGCTCCAGAATATGGCCGAGATCGCCGAGCAGGCCGTCGCTGACATCCAGCGCACTGCTGGCAATGCCGCGCAGCGCCAGGCCCAGCGCTACGCGCGGCGTGGGTGCTTCCAGCCGCTGGCGGGCCTGCTGCAGCAGCTCGGCAGGCAAGGGCGCATGGCCCAGCATGGCCTCCAGTGCCAGGCGTGCATCGCCGAGAGTGCCGCTGACCCAGATCTCATCGCCGGCCCTGGCGCCGCTGCGCAGCAAGGCCTGGCCGGCAGGGACTTCGCCGAACACGGTAATGCAGATATTGAGCGGGCCGCCCGTGGTGTCGCCGCCGATGAGTTCGCAGTCATGGGCATCGGCCAGGGTCAGCAGGCCGGCCGCAAACTCGCTGATCCAGGCTTCGTCGGCGCGGGGCAGGGACAGGGCCAGCGTGAACGCCAGAGGCCTGGCACCGCTGGCGGCCAGATCGCTGAGGTTGACGGCCAGAGCCTTGTGACCGAGCAGGCGCGGGTTCACATCGGCAAAGAAGTGGCGGCCCTCGACCAGCATGTCGCTGGAGATGGCCAGCTGCATGCCAGGGGCCGGGGCCAGCAGCGCGCAATCGTCGCCTACGCCAAGAGCGGCGCGACGCACGGGGCGCTGGAAATAGCGGCGGATCAGATCGAATTCACCCATGAGGTCTCTGGCCGCCCGCAATGCTGCGGCCTGGTGGGCCGCTGGTCAGCGGCGGTTAAAGGTCAAGGCCAGAAAAAACTCAGCGGCCGGCGCCAGAAGCGCTGGCGTATGGCCTTGTAGATGCGTGATCGGTCCACGCCGCTGACATTGTGGGCACGCAGCGCAACGCGGAAGGCCAGGTAAAAGCTCACCCCCACGTTCAGCGCCGCATTGAAGGGCAGCATGGCCACGGCCCACCACAGCAGGTCGTCATGCAGCACCTCCCAGCCCAGCGATGCCACGGCCACGCCGATCTGGCCCGTGGACAGGGTGACGTGACGCACTTCCAGCCCCAGGCCGAAGAAAGCCGCAAATGCAGGCACCAGACCCAGCATGAAACCCAGCGAGATATTGGATGCCAGGCTGGAGACATTCTTGCGCAAGAAGCGCGCCCAGCGATCTGCGCGAGCCGTGCCCAGAAAGCGGGTGATGCCGGGGTTGTAGCGAATCACCGAATCGATATTGCGCAGTACAAACCAGTTTTCGGCACCGCCGGCAATCAGGCTGCTGACAAACAGCAGCACGCCGGTAAAGGCTGCGAAGAGCACCGACGGCCCCAGCAGGCTCAGCGAGTCCAGCACCTGTCGCGCATGCGGGGTGCTGAGCGCCTGATGACCGACCAGATAGGCATAGCCCAGCGACAGCAGCAGTGCCCCGGGGAAGACGATGAGCACGTTGCCCAGGATGGCGGCGACCTGGGAGCGCACCAGATGGGCGACTTCATCGACGAACTCCTGGATGGAGTCATCGCTTTGAATGTCCTTGAGTTTGGCCGCCATGGCCGGCGCCGTCATGGCTGGCTGCTTGGTGGCCACCGTGAAGTGCAGCATCTGGATCAGCACAAAGCTGATGGCGTAGTTGAAGCCCGCAGCCAGTCCTGCCCAGAAGACGGACAGGCCCAGCGCATACAGCGCAAACTTGGCCAGCGTGGTGAAGGCCATCACCAGGCCGCCGCCCGCGGCCTTGACCACCATCTTGCGGTACTCGCTGCCGTCGCGGGTGATGTAGTGCTCGCCGGTTTCGGCGCTGCGCTCGGCCACCTTGGCGGCCAGCAAGGATGAGTTGGTGGACATCAGCGCGCGCACGCTGCGCCGCTCTATGCCCACGGCCACGAGGTTGGAGAGCAGCTCGGAAGTCTCGTAGGCGCGGTCTTCGGCCAGCAGGCAATCGAGCAGGCGGCGAATGCGCAGAATGCGCGCACGCACCTGGCGCAGGCGGAAAATCAGGCCGACGGAAATGCCTTCGGCCTCGACATAGGAGTACACCGACGACACGGCGGCGCGGCAGGCCTCAAGCCGCTCGCGCAACTGCGCTGCAGCGGCGTCGCGCCTGTCGGTGGTGCGCAGCGGCAGCATGACCTCCACGCGCAGGTTTTCCACATCGTGGATCAGCGCATGAAACGGCTTTTCCTCGCGCGCCTGCTCGCTCATGCGCAGACGCAGCTCGGGGGCAAACCCGGTGGAGAGAATCTGGCCCGCGCAATAGGTGATGGCGTCCAGCAGATTGCGCTCCCAGAAGCTCACGCCTTCGTCCTGCTGCTGCGGGGTCAGCAAGGTGGTGATGCGGGCCATGAGCTGGCTGTCCAGCGCATGCAGCCAGCGGGCGTCGAAGCGGTCGGGAAAGACCAGCATGAACAGCTCGGAGGCGTCCTCGGTCTCGGGCGTGCTGGGCAGCAGCTTGTAGCGCAGGCGCTCGGCCACTTCGCTGGCCATGGCGGTGCGCGGGGCAAAGCCGAAATCGGCCAGCAGGGCGGTGATGTCCACCGTCTCCATCAGTGTCTGGCTCCAGCGGCGCAGCCGGGCCAGGGCTTCGGGGTCGGCCTCGAAGGCCTCAACGACCTGTTTCACACGCTGCACGGCGCCTTCGACAGAGGGCTCGGCCGCGCGAATCCATTCGGCCAGATAAATCAGCCACAGATGGCGTTGTGCAAGGCCTGCATCGGGGTCCAGGGAGGCCAGCAGGCCGGGCAGATCAAGAGTGCTTTTCTTCATGCAAATGTGGGGCAGGCCTCAGTGCAGAACGCGCTTTTCAGGCATGGGCATGGGGTCGCCGGACTCGTTCATCTGCAATACGAAGAGCGGAATCTCGCATTCGAAGGTCTCGCCCTCGTGATTCACGCAGAGATAGCTTCCCCGCATGGTGCCCGTGGGCGTACGCAGCTGGCAGCCGCTGCTGTACTCGAAGGACTCACCAGGCTGCAGCAACGGCTGCCGGCCCACCACGCCCAGGCCTTTGACCTCTTCGACATGGCCTAGCTCGTTGGTGATGATCCAGTGCCGCGCAATCAGCTGCGCCGGCACCTCACCCGTGTTGGTGACGGTAATGGTGTAGGAAAACACATAGACGCCGGCGGCCGGGGCGGATTGCTCGGGCAGGTAGGCGGGCTGGACTTGGACCAGAAACTCATTCATCGGCATGAGCTAATGGTAACTGCGACAATTGCAA
>Ga0209370_1000903_pt1 | contig 30993 bp, 29 predicted proteins | sample AgamicAtPrz_FD_187164 | JGI IMG/M metagenome (GOLD analysis project Ga0209370, IMG submission 187164) | Agave microbial communities from Guanajuato, Mexico - At.P.rz (SPAdes) (version 2) | ecosystem: Host-associated > Plants > Phyllosphere > Phylloplane/Leaf | place: Guanajuato, Mexico... | reverse complement strand
CCTGACGATCGCCGCGCTGCCGGGCGAGCCGGCACGGCGCCCGTACGAGATCGCGATGCGCTGCTGGGCGAAGGGCTTCTACGTGCGCTACGGCGGCGACACGATCCAGCTCGCGCCGCCGTTCATCGCCGAGAAGCGTGAGATCGACAATCTCGTGAACGCGCTGTCCGACGCACTGAACGAAGTGGACTGAGGCATCGCTCGTCCTCGAGCGATAACCGAATTCAGGAAAGAGCCCCAAACATGAAACACGACAGCAATGTGACCTCCACCGTCGGCCACCTGATCGACGGCAAGCGCGTCGACGGCGGCAGCCGCGTCCAGCCGGTGTTCGACCCGGCCACCGGCGAATCGCACAAGAGCGTCGCGCTCGCCGACAAGCTGACCGTCGAAGCCGCGATCGCGTCCGCGCAGGCCGCGTTCCCGGCCTGGCGCAACACGCCGCCGCTGAAGCGCGCCCGCGTGATGAGCCGCTTCAAGACGCTGCTCGAGGCGCACGCGGAAGAACTGTGCGCGCTGATCACCGCCGAGCACGGCAAGGTGCTCGCCGATGCGATGGGCGAACTGCAGCGCGGGATCGAGAACGTCGAGTACGCGAGCTACGTGCCCGAACTGTTGAAGGGCGAGCACAGCAAGAACGTCGGCCCCGCGATCGATTCGTGGAGCGAGTTCCAGGCGCTCGGCGTTGCCGCCGGCATCACGCCGTTCAACTTCCCGGTGATGGTGCCGCTGTGGATGTGGCCGATGGCCGTCGCGTGCGGCAACACGTTCGTGCTGAAGCCGTCCGAGCGTACGCCATCGTCGACGCTGCGCATGGCCGAGCTCGCGCTCGAAGCCGGCCTGCCGCCGGGCGTGCTGAACGTCGTGAACGGCGACAAGGAAGCGGTCGACACGATCCTGACCGATCCGCGCGTGAAGGCGGTGAGCTTCGTCGGCTCGACGCCGATCGCCGAATATATCTACTCGACCGGCTGCGCGCACGGCAAGCGCGTGCAGGCGCTCGGCGGCGCGAAGAACTTCGCGGTCGTGATGCCGGATGCCGATATCCCCAACGCGGTGAACGCGCTGATGGGCGCCGCGTACGGCTCGTGTGGCGAGCGCTGCATGGCGATTCCGCTGGTCGTCGCGATCGGCGACGAAACGGGCGACCAGGTCGTCGCGGGGCTGAAGGCCGAGATCGAGAAGATGAAGGTCGGCCCGGGCAACGGCGCGGGCGTCGACATGGGCCCGCTCGTCACGCAGCAGCATTTCGAGAAGGTGACGGGCTTCGTCGAAGCGGGCGTGGCAGCGGGCGCGACGCTCGTCGTCGACGGCCGCGGCGTGAAGGTCGACGGCCATGACGGCGGCTATTACCTCGGCCCGTGCCTGTTCGACAACGTGAAACCCGGCATGCCGATCTATCAGCACGAGATCTTCGGGCCGGTGCTCGGCGTGATCCGCCTGAAGTCGCTCGACGACGCGATGGCGCTGATCGACGCGCACGAATACGGCAACGGCACGTGCCTGTTCACGCGCGACGGCGAGGCCGCGCGCTACTTCAGCGACAACATCCAGATCGGCATGGTCGGTATCAACGTGCCGCTGCCGGTGCCGGTCGCGTATCATTCGTTCGGCGGCTGGAAGCGTTCGCTGTTCGGCGATCTGCATGCATACGGCCCGGACGCCGTGCGCTTCTACACGAAGCGCAAGACGATCACCCAGCGCTGGCCGTCGGCGGGCGTGCGCGAAGGGACGGTGTTCAGCTTCCCGTCGAACCGCTGAGTCGACGCGCGCACCGGCTGCATGCAGCCGGTGCGACGTGCGGAACTGCGAGGGCCCGCCCCGATCGACGATCGGCGGCGGGCTTTTTTACGTGCTTACGGCGCGACCACGTGCCACACGCTCTTGAAATTGTCGCCGTTGCGTTCGCCCTGTTTCATGTCCTTCGAGTAGAAGTACAGCGGCTTGCCCTTGTATGCCCATTGCGGGCTGCCGTCGTCGCGCTTGACGATCGTGTAGGGGCCGACCGGTACGTCGGTCGCGCTGGCCTTGTACGGCGGCCAGAGGGTTTCGCATGGGCCTGAACAGGCGCTGGTGCCGGCGTTGGGCTTGTCCTTGTCGAACGTGTAGACGGTCATCCCGTTCGCGGCGACGAGCGCGCCGTTTTCTTCCTTCGTGATGGATCCCTGGGCCGTGGCCGAAGCTGACGCAATGGCGAGCAGGGCGGAGCTGACGAGCAGCGCGGCTTTCATGAGTGCCTCCTGATAATCCGGTGGGCGGCCGCGATCGCGCACGGGCGAGCGTGCGCCGGAATCGCGATGAATGGTGCCGGAGCACGGCGCCGTCGCCGCCCGCCCGCGTGAGCCGGGGCGAATGGCGGCAAACGGAGCGCCTTATTCACGATAGGCGGTTTTTGGCGGTGCTGCGAGAAGATCGGGGGGCATATCGGCGGCACGCAGGCAGCGCGCAACGGCGCGACGATCCTCGTCATGCTCCGGTATTCGGCATCCGTCCCCGAGCCCGCGCCGCGCGTGCGTTGCGGCGGCAACGATCCCGATACGGGTCGGCGGGGATGACATCGCGCGCATTCCGCCCGAATATCTGTGTCAGCGCGAGCCGGACTCGCGCCGATTTTTCCAGGAGGTGACGACGATGCTTCAGGATCCGGGTGACGTTGCGCGCGCCAGCTATCGTGCGTATGCCGACAAGAACCGAGACGCGATCGAAGCGCTGATCGCGCCGGATTTCCATTTCACGAGCCCGCTCGACAACCGGCTCGACCGCGACACGTATTTTCGGCGCTGCTGGCCGAACAGCGTGACGCTGGCGCGCTTCGGGTTCGTCGACGTCGTCGTTCACGGCGAGCAGGTGTTCGTCGTGTACGAGGCGGAAACGGCCGACGGCAGACGGTTTCGGAATGCGGAGCGGTTGCGCGTCCGCGGCGGGCAGATCGTCGAGGCCGAAGTGTATTTCGGCTGGAACGTGCCGCACGATGCGCCCGACGGCGGTTCCGTCGAAGCGCGCGATTGAGCGGCGGATGGGAGCGGCGGGGCGTCGCGAAACGGATAGCCAGGCGGGATCGGCCGCCGCCGCGTCACACCCAGAGCCGGTACATCCAGAACGATTCGTCGTCGATGAAGCGTTGCGTGAATTCGCTCGGCGAGAACCCCGTGATGCGCTTGACCTCGCGACTCAGGTGCGCCTGGTCGGCGAATCCTTCGTCCGCCGCCAGCGTGGCCCAGTTGAACGCGGTGCCGGCTTCGAACCGGTCGCGTGCCGCGAAGAACGCGCTTTCCGTCCTGACGAGCGCTTGCCATTCGCGCAGCGATCGGCCGCTGTAGGTCTTGATGCGCCGCTCGACCTGGCGCGGGCTATGTGTGCCTCGCCACTCGCGCGCCTGCAGCGCGAGGCGCTCGACCCAGCAACGCCCCGCGTTGCGGAGCGACGACAGCGGCGTCGCGGGTCGAAGCGCCTGCCAGCGACGCGCAAGATGACGATCGATCGCCGCCAGCGCATCGGCGTCGTTTTCCGCGCGGATCAGTGCATCGAGCAGCGGGTGCCAATCGTGGCCGAGGGACGCGTGCGCGTCGAGAACGCGGTCGTGGAGGTCCGGCAGTGCGATGCCGAAGAGTGCTCTGGCCGCGTCGGCGGTGAAACAGATCATGCCCGTCAGTCCGCCCGTCGGCGTCCAGGCCACGGTGGGGGCCGAATGGCTGCCCGACAGCGTCGCCGCCGCACCGAAGGGGCGCCAACGCGGCCCGTCGGCCGTGTGTTCGACGAAGCCCATGTCGAGATCCCGGTACCACGACACGCATACGAGCGGCGTGGCCGGAAAATGCGAGAGCCGCTGCGCGTCGCTCAACGCGAGGCCGCGCGTGTCGTGCAGGACGATCGCGACCACCGCGCCCTGCAGCGCGGCCGGTGCGGGATGCAGCCGCGCATGCGGCGACCGCTCGTCGCTCGCGACACGGGGCGCGCGCGCAAGCGGATCGGGGCATGACGGTGGAATCGAGGGCGGTCCGGAGAGCATGACGCCGGAGTATAGGGGCCGACCGGATACGTGTCGATGTCGTTTGCGTTCAAGACCGCCGGCTCGCCGATGCGGACAATCCGGCGCATGAACACGCGATCCTCTTCCCCATGTCCATTCCACGCGGGCACCGCTGCGCCGACGCCCGTGCTTCACCCGCCCGGCGTATGGCCGCCGGGGCCGCGCGCCGGCCTGACGGGGTGGGGGCTGCTACGCGCGATGTCGCGCGACCTGATCGGCACGCTGGCCGGCTGGCAGCGCGAGTACGGCGACGTCGTGCACTTGCGCGTGTGGCCCGAGCATGCGGTGGTCGTGACCGACCCGGCGCTCGTGCGCGAGCTGCTGGTCACGCATCACGACGGGCTCGGGCGCTGGGAGCGCGCCATCCGCGTCTTCGCGCAGGTCCATGGCCACAGCGTGCTGGTCGCCGAGGGTGATGCGTGGCGCGTCAAGCGGCATGCGCTGCAGCCGAACTTCATGCCGAAGCCGGTACAGGCGTTCGTTCCGGCGATCGCCGCGACGGCCGGTCATGCGCTCGCGCAGTGGCCCTCGCGCGATCCGGACTGGCCGATCGAAAGCGCGCTGACGTCGTTGGCGATGGACGTGATCATGCGCACGATGTTCTCCGATACGATCGGCGCCGATGCGCGCGCGGCCGAGGAGGCGGTGCGCGTGGTGAGCGCTGCAGCCAACGCGGCGTTCTACGTGCCGGCGAGCACGCCCGACTGGGTGCCGTGGAAGCGTGGCAAGGTACGGGCGATGGCAGTGCTGAACGGGCTGATCGGCCGGCAACTGCAGGCGCGCGTTGCCCTGCCCGAGCATACGTGGCCCGATGACCTGCTGTCGCGCCTGTTGCGGCTGCATCGGGCGGATGCCGGGAAATGGCCGCTGCAGGCCGTGCGCGACGAGTGCGTGACGGCGTTCCTGGCCGGCCATGAGACGACGGCCGGGGCGCTGACCTGGTGGGCATGGTGCATGGCCGCGAATCCCGCCGCGCAAGCCGCCGCGCGCGACGAGGTTTCCCGCGTGCTGGGCGGTCGCGCGCCGTCCGCCGAGACGCGATCTTCGTTGCGCTACCTGGCCCAGACGCTCGACGAAACGCTGCGCCTGTATCCGTCCGCTCCGATCCTGATCAGCCGTCGCGCGGCGCGGCCGATCGCGCTCGGCGGATGGCAGTTTCCTGCGCGCACGCTGTTCATGCTCCCGCTGCAGTTGATGCAGCGCGATCCGCGGTGGTTTCCGGAGCCCGATGCGTTTCGTCCGGACCGCTTCGCCGACGATGCGCCGGCGTTGCCGCGTGGCGCGTACATGCCGTTCGGCACGGGCCCCCGTGTCTGCCTCGGCCAGCATCTGGCGATGACGGAGATGACGGTGGTGGCCGCGATGATCCTGCAGCGGTATGTGCTGTCGGTGCCGTTGGGCATGATGCCGCCGCGCGAGGTGCTGAACGTGACGCTGCGGCCTCAGCGGGCGTTGCATCTGGCGATCGCGTCGACGGGGATGACGGTCGATGCGGCCGCTTAATAACGCGGCATGAGCGTTAACGGGCATGAGCGTTCGATTCGCCCGGCCTGCATCGCGCGAGCGACGGCGGTTCGTGCGATGCGGCGCAATCGAATCGCCGGAAAGTGGATGCGTACCGGGAGCGGCATTCCGCGCCAACGACGCGGCATCGCGCAACACCTATGCTTGAAGGGCCCAGGCCGGGCGGAGCCCAAGGAGGATGGTCATGCGCATGCTTCTGAACATACGAATCCCTCACGAGCCGTTCAACACGCTGGTGCGCGACGGCAGCGTCGGCGACGTGATCTCGCGAATCCTCGAAGCGGTCAAGCCGGAGGCCGTGTATTTCACGGAGCAGAACGGCGGGCGCGGGGCGGTCGTGATCGTCGACATGGATGACCCGTCGAAGATCCCGGCGCTCGCCGAGCCGTGGTTCCTGATGTTGAATGCGGACTGCGAGTTCCGCGTCGTGATGCTGCCGGACGATCTCCGGAACGCCGGGCTCGCGCAACTCGGCGCGAAGTGGAAGTAGCAGGAGGCCGCGCAACACCGTGCCCCTGCCCGGAAGCCGGGCGGGCGGCATGGCGCGCGTTCCGCTGGCCACTATCGCGAAGGCTGCGACGGCTCGACGTTTGCCGCTTGCCGGTCTTTCGGTCGCAACAGCAACAGCAGGCCGCACAAGGCCGCCGCGCCGAGGAAAACGAACAAGCACCGCTCGTTCCATGCGGTCAGGCTGTCGGATGCCGCACCGCCTGCGTTTCCGGCCGTGGCCCCGGCTTCCAGCAGGAACGTGAAGACCGCCGGTACTGGCGCGGAGCCCAGGTAGGTCAGGAACGCGAACTGCAATCGGCCGCGCGTCAGGATCGACCAGACGTCCTTGCCCATCAGGCAAGCGACCAGCACCACGGGCGGCACGAACACGATCGATGCGGCGCCGATCGCACACAGAAACAGCCAGCCGACTCCTACGAGCGGAATGAGTGACATGCGTCGGGATTCCTGTTTTCGGGCAATCGGGTTGTTGACCGGGCATCCGCACCAGCCTCGGCAGATGACCACGACATGCGGCGCATGACGGATAGTGCCCGATTTCGCGCCCGTTGCCACGCGTCCCGGTCGATGCATTCATCGAGCCGAACCGTCCCCCAACGCCTGAATGAACCGCGAAAACAGCTCCGGCTGCGACGAAATCCCGAGCTTCGCGTAAAGGTGCCGCCGATGCACCTTCACCGTTTCGGGTGAAATCGCGAGCCGTTCGGCGATCGCCTTCGACGAATTGCCGCGCAGCACCATTCTCGCGATCGACATCTCCCGATCGGTCAGCACGCCTGCACCGAAGCGCGCGAGCGCCTGCTCGACGCGGGCGCCGAGGTCCGCGTCGGGCGTGGCGCGCGCGGCGTCCCCTACCAGCCGCCAATGCTGCCGGATGACCGCGAGCACCCACGGCATCGCGGCCGTCAGCTTGCCGAGCGGCTCGACGTCGAAACGCGTCGATGCACCGAGCGACAGCGACAGCAGCGTATCGGCATTCGGCCGCACGAGAATCTGGATCTCGTCGTCGCCGACCGCGTCGCGGAAATAGCTCAGGAAATACTCGCTCTGCCGGAACAGGTCCGGCGCGACTTCCTCGAGCCGGTAGCAGCCGTCGGCGAGCCCGTCGTGCGCGGCCTGCAGGAACGGATCGAGCAGATATAACCCATTCAGGTAAAGCGGCACCGGCGACGCGGTGTCGGCGCCGCCCGTGTCGTATTCGTCGAGCACGAGCGGCACGCCGTCGCGGCCGATCGCGGTCGCGAGCGCGTTGTCGAACGGCGCCATTTCATTGAGCAGCAGCACGAGGAACCGCCAGAAGCGCGGCTGGCCGAGATGATCGATTGCGCGGCCGAGCGCCTGGTGCATCGCGATTTCGGAAAAGAGACGATCCATACCACCACCGGAAGGGCGTAACACGAAGGGGGAATAGCGGTCCTGAAATTGGCTTCCTAGACTGCCACGCAATCAATCGGGCCCGAGTATGGGTGTTCAAAAAAACGCGGCACAGGGTCTGTCTACATATGGAACGGGCATTCCCGTGACATGGAATTTTTAATTTGGGGTTGCCACGAGGCGGGCCGCTCGCCGCGTTGCACTCCTTGCGAATACGTCAGTATTCGCGGCGTCGCGCGCCTCGCGAGCGGCCCTCCTCGTGGCAACGCATGCGCGTTCCATATGTAGACAGACCCTAAGCACAGGAGAACGAAATGGCGATGATGTCGGAATCCACGGGCACGCTGCAAGCGGCCTCTGCCACGGAAGACGCGCCGCGCGCGCTGTCGCAGACGCTCAGCGTGCGCGACGCAGTGATGATCACCGTATCGGGCGTGACGCCGGCCAGCTCGATCTTCGTGATCGCGCCGTTCGCGATCCAGCAGGCCGGCAGCGGCGCCGTGTTGTCGTTCGTGCTCGGCGGCGTGCTCGCGCTGGCGTTCGCGCTCTGCTATGCGGAACTCAGCGCCGCGCACCGCAGCGCGGGCGGCGAATACGTGATGGCCAAGCGCGTGTTCGGCACGCTGCCCGGCTACCTGACCTTCATCACGGTGCTGTCCGTCAGCGTGTTCATCCCGGCCGTGCTCGCGAGCGGCGCCGCGCCGTACCTGAACAACGCGCTCGGCACGCACTTCGGCAACCAGTCGGTCGCGCTGACGATCGTGCTGCTCAGCTATCTGCTCGGCATGCTGAACATCAAGACGAATGCGTGGATCACCGGCGCGTTCCTGCTCGTCGAAATCGGCGTGCTGATGCTGATCGCGGGGCTCGGCTTCGGGTCGCCGCATCGCGGTGCCGATGCATTGATCGCTCCGGTCGTCGCGAGCGGCAATGCGCTCGTGCCGGCCACGCTCGCGGCCATCGTGCCCGCGATCGGCACGGCGATCTTCTGCTACAACGGCTTCGGCTCGGCCGCCTATCTCGCGGAAGACCTGCGCGGCGGCAACCGCAACGTCGCGAAGGCGGTGATCTATTCGCTCGTGGTGATCCTCGTCGTCGAACTGGTGCCGCTCACCGCGATCGTGCTGGGCGCGCCGTCGCTGACGGAACTGACGAAAAGCGCCGATCCGATCGGCTATGTCGTGCGCTCGCTGAGCAATCCGGCCGTGTCGCGCGTGGTCAGCGGCGGGATCTTCCTGTCGGTGTTCAACGCGATCATCGCGATCGTGATCGCGATGGGCCGCCTGCTGTACAGCAGCGGCCGGCATGCGCTCTGGTCGCGCACCTGCAACCGCGCGTTCTCGACGATCCATCCGCGCCTCGAATCGCCGTGGCTGGCGACGATCGCGCTCGCGATACCGTCGGCCGGGCTCGTGTTCGTATCGAGCCTCGACGAGCTGACCGCGTTCACCGTCGACCTGTTGCTGCTGATCTACCTCGTCGTCGGGCTGGCCGCGCTCGCGAGCCGGTTCGTGCGCCGCGACATCGAGCATCACTACCGGATGCCGCTGTGGCCCGTGACGCCGCTCGTCGCGGTGGCGGGCGCCGCGTATACGCTTTACACGACGCTGGCGACGGCGACGAAGCCGACCGACCTGATCATCATCGCGGGGCTCCTGGTCGCGGCGCTCGTGATGTACGTGGTGTGGGCGCGCCACAGCGCAGCATTCCGCGCGCTCTGAGTACGGAATCGATACCGTGCGCCACTGAAACACCGGACCATTGAAAGACAGGAGGAATTGCATCATGCGCACGAGGGATCTCGGTATCCGCATCGGCCTCGGCACGCCGGGCCGCTTCAACGCGATCACGGACGTGCCGGGCGTGCGGGTCGGACATTGCACGCTGAACGTCGAGAACGGCGACGCGTCGATCCGCACCGGCGTCACCGTCATCGAGCCGCGCGGGGGCGCCGCGCACGATTCGCCATGCTTCGCGGGCGTGCACGTGCTGAACGGCAACGGCGACGCGACCGGGCTCGAATGGATCCGCGAAGCCGGCCTGCTGACGACGCCGATCGCCTTTACGAACACGCACAGTGTCGGCGCGGTGCGCGACGCGCTCGTCGCGAACGAACGCGAAGCGGCGGCCGGCCGCGTGTACTGGTGCATGCCGGTCGTGATGGAGACCTACGACGGACTGCTGAACGACATCTGGGGGCAGCACGTGAACGCCGCGCACGTCCAGCGCGCGCTGGACGCCGCACAGTCGGGGCCGGTCGCCGAAGGCGGCGTGGGCGGCGGCACGGGCATGATCTGCCACGAGTTCAAAGGCGGCATCGGCACCGCGTCGCGCGTGCTGGCGAGCGATGCGGGCGGCTGGACCGTCGGCGCGCTCGTGCAGGCGAACTACGGCGTACGCGAGATGCTGCGCGTGGCCGGCTACCCGGTTGGCGAAGTGCTGCGGCACGTGCATTCGCCGTTTCGCGAAGCCGAAGCGAAAGGCGAGGCCGGCATGGGCTCGATCGTCGTCACGATCGCGACCGACGCACCGTTGCTGCCACATCAATGCACGCGTCTCGCGCAGCGCGCGAGCGTCGGGCTCGCCCGCGTCGGCGGTGGCACCGAGGATTCGAGTGGCGACATCTTTCTCGCGTTCGCCACCGGCAACGCCGGCTTGCCGGCGGTGAACTACGGCCGCAAGGGCGCGCCGACCACCGACGTGCGGATGGTCAACAACGACCATATTTCCGCGCTGTTCGTCGCGGCGGCGGAAGCGGTGGAGGAAGCGATCGTGAATGCGCTGATCGCGGGCGGCGACGTCGAGTCGCGCGGGGCGCGGGTCGAAGCGCTCGGGCCGGCGCGCTTGCTGGATGCGTTGCGCGAAGTGGGCTGGCGGCCGGGGCGCGGCGCCTGAAACGGCACGCGCCGCTTCAATCGAAGCGGCGTAGGGCGGGACGGCGATGCCGCGATCGGCCGGGCCGCGATCGGCCGCCCCCCCGTCCGCCCGCGCATGTCATGCATGCGGTGCGGGCGATGCGGGCCTGGCCGTGACGACGCGGCGTCATGCTCAACTGCCGAAGTAGATGTTGCAGAAGCTGACAGGGCCGACGCAGGCGTTCGGATCTTCCTGCTTCGATTGCGCACGATCGACGCGACCGGCGGCCTGCATCGCCTCGGCGCGGTTCGCCTGTTGCGGTGCGGCGTCTGCCGGCGCCGGCTGCGCGTGGGCGACGGCAGCGGTGAGCGACAGGGCAACGAGGGCGAGGTGCAGCGGCTTCATTTTGTTTCTCCTTGGTGAGTGTCAGTCTCGCTGGCAGTGGGGAAACTATAGGCTCGCACTGCTTAAAGATTAATCACCGCGGCTGTAGAGCTTATTTCCATCCGGAACAACGATCCCGTTGCGCGCGCATCCATTCTTCAATGGCGATGCCGGTTGAACGGCGCGTCCTTGTCGAGCAGCGCGCTGCGCATGAAGTGCAGGCAGCCGACGATCCGCTGCATGCCGCGGCGTGCGTCCGGCACCGCGTACCACGCCTGCAGCGTGTGCTGCGCCGCGCGGATCGCGAGATTCACGGATTTCAGCGTGCGCGCATGGCGGGCGGGCGTCGGATCGTCGAAGAAGCGCGGCAGTTCGAGCAGCATCGCATCGATCGAACCGGTCCAGCGCAGCGTTTGCGGCGGTTTCGACGCGCTGAATGCGTGCAACTCGTCGCGCAGGTCGATGACCGCGTGGCCGATCTCGAGCGTCGACAGCATCCAGCGCAGTGCATCTCGATGCTGCCGCGTGCGGCGCACCAGCAACGTACGCAGTTGCGCCATCAGGTCGTGCGTGCTCGACTGGAAGCGCTGCGCGAGGCCGTCCGGCGCGCCTTCGCATGCAAGCGTCACCTGGCGGCGCAAGTCATGCGCGATCCGGCCGGTGAGCCAGGGCATGTGTGTCGGGAACACGACGGCGAACACGAGCGAGCACGCCAGCATCGCGACGACGACCGCCAGCCCGTTGTTGATCAGCACTTCGGGCGTATACGCGATCGTGTTGTCGGGGCCCGCGAGCAGGCAGAAGAACACCGCGAAGCCGATCCCGTAGCCGGACAGGCCCGGCCGCATCGCGAGAAACGCGCCGAGGCCGAGCACCGGGGCGAGCGCCGCGCACAGCAGCGGGAAGCCGTCGATGTTCGGATAGACGTAGCACAGGAACAGGTAGCCGACCGCGGTCGCGAACGCCGCGCCGACGCCCATCTGCGCGACGAACTTCGGCGCGCGCGGCGACGTCGAGCTCAGCGCGCACGCGATCGCGGTGGCGATCACCGCGAGCGAGCCGCTCGGCCATTCGGACACGATCCAGAACGTGCTCATCGCGCCGACGGCGACCACCGTGCGCAGGAATGCGAAGCCGACGAAGAACGCATTGGTTTTCACCGCGTAATGCGTGACCGAGCGCTCGAACGCATGATCGTCCTGGTCGAGCGACGCGTAGGTGTCGACGTAGCCGAGATATTCGCCGATGAACCGGTACAGCAGTTCGATCGCCGTATCGAAATCGAGCAGGCCGCCGGCCGCATGGTCCTCGACGATCCGCCGCGACGCGCGCGCGGCCTTCGGCAACGCACTGTGAAAGCGGCGCAGTTCGAGTAGCGCGCCGGTGGCCGGTGCGATGCCGCGCGAGCGTTCGTCGCGCAACGCGGCAAAGCGCGGCGCGAGCGCGTCGACGTGCGGCGCCAGCGCATCGAGCACCGCGTCCGACCGATTCGCCCGCAGCCGTTTAACGAGCTGGTGCAGCGCATGCAGCCGCGTGCATGCGTTCATGAACTCGCTGTTCAGCCGCGCGAGCCGGCGGCTGCGCGCGCGAATGTGCGGATCCTCGAACGACGCGAACGCGCGGTTCGCTTCGAAGCCGACGATGTCGTCGACGAAATCGGCGAAGCGTCGCTCGAAATCGCCGCGCGCGACGTCGCCCGAGAGCGCGCCGGCCGTGAACGCCGCGAACGTCGCGTGGCGCGCGCTCAGCGAGCGCATCAGCGCCTTCGCGGAACTCAACGGCAGGATCAGCGCGCTGACCGCGCCGGAGCATGCGATGCCGAGTGCGACCTCCGCGGCGCGCGTGAGCGCGGACTGGAACAGCGTCTGCGGCGTCATCACGGCCGGCAGGCCGATCAGCGCGGCCGTGTAACCGGCGAGCACGAAGCCGTACCAGCGGAAGTGGCGGTTGCGCACCGCGAGCGCGATGCAGCCACCGATCCACAGCGTGATGCCGGCCATGTACAGCTCGGGCTGCTGCGCGAACAGCCCGCCGAGCGCAAGCGCGCCGACGAGGCCGGCCGCCGTGCCGAGCATGCGGTAGAAACTCTTCGCGAACACCATCCCCGACAGCGGCTGCATCAGCACGAACACGGTCGTCATCGCGGTGCGCGGCTGCGACATCTCGAGACGCATCGCGATGCCCATCGCCAGCAGCGCCGCGAGCACGGTTTTCGCGAGGTGCAGCCAGATCAGCCCGTCGGTCATCGACCAGTCTCGCGCCGCGTTGCCGAGCGGATCGAGCCATCGCCTCCATCGGGCCGGTTCGATGGAAGGTCGCTCGATCGCAGGTTGTGGCTTCATGAAAAGTGGGCCCAAGAGCGACCGGGCGGGGTGCCGCGGCGCGTCCGAACGGGTCCGTTCGACTGGTGAGGCGCCGATTGTAGGAGCGCGGCGCCCGTGCATTAACGCAGTTGCGGGGAAACGATAGTTGCAGCCGGAGTAACAATCTGTCGCATCCAGTGGAGGAAAATGGCGGCTCCGCTACAGGTTGCTCACAGGAATGGATACCCTACAAAACATGCGGGTGTTTTCGCGCGTCGTCGAGACGGGCAGTTTCACCGCCGCCGCGCAATCGCTGAATTCGACGACGGGCGCGATGTCGCGCGCGGTATCGGAGCTCGAGGCGCGCCTGCGCACCCGTCTGATGAATCGCTCGACGCGCCGTCTCGCGCTCACGTCGGCCGGCGAAAGCTACCTGCGGCGCTGCCGCCAGATCCTCGCCGACGTGGACCGCGCGGAAGAAGAAGCGAGCTGCGCGCACGAGCGCCCGGCCGGCGTGCTGCGCATGCACAGCTTCGCGAGCGTCGGCCATCACTACGTATTGCCCGCGCTGACGCGCTATCACGCGCAGTTCCCGGACGTCTCGATCGAGCTGTCGCTGTCGCAGCGCATGCCCGACCTGTTCGACGGCACGAGCGACATGGCCGTCGTCACCGCATCGTCGCTGCCCGATTCGGAACTCGTGTCGCACCTGCTCGGCTCGACGTTCAGCATTCTGTGCGCATCACCCGACTACGTGAAACGGCACGGCGCGCCGGCGCGCCCGCAGGATCTCGCCGCGCACGCGTGTCTGACGCTGTGTACGCCGGCGTTCCCGACGCACGAATGGGTGCTCGAAGGGCCCGACGGCGTCGAGCAGATCCACGTCGCCGGGCCGGTGCAGACCAATACCGCCGAATCGCTCGCACTCGCGATCCGTGACGGCATCGGAATCGGCATGCTGCCGCTGTATTCGGCGATCGACGCACTGCGCGACGGCACGCTCGTGCGCGTGCTGCCCGCGCATATCCTGCAGAAGATGAACGTGTATGCGCTGTACCCGTCGCGCCGCTTCGTCGATGCGAAGGTGCGGACCTGGGTCGAGATGCTGCGTGCGCAGGTGCCGACGATGATCGCGCGCGACGTCGAGATGCTGAACGCGATCGACCGCAAACCGCGGGCCGCCTGAACGCAGGCCGCCGGAACCCCCCGCGCGCATCGGCGCGCGGCGGGTTGTTTCATGTCAATGCCGAAACCGCGTCGCTCGCCATGCATGCTGGATGCGAACGACGCGCGCCGTCACAGTGCGGGCTTGGCCGCCGCGCCCGATTCGGTTGCCGGCTCGCCGGCCGGGCCGTAGGCGGCCTGCGCCGCTTTCCGTTCGGCGAGGCGCTTCGCCTGCAGTCGTTCCTGCGCCGCGAGGATGTCGTCCGGATAGTTGCCGACTTCACCGCGCGCCGGGTTGTAGCCGACCGATTCGAGATCGATCAGCTCCTGCAGCACCTGCGCGCGCGTGACGGGCGACTTCGCCTGCTGGGCGAACGACAGGGCCGGTGCGGCGAGCAGGACGGCAGCGGCGGCGGTAACGACGAGCGATTTCACGAGGTTCTCCTGAATACGGGATGGGTAGCCGGATCGACGCGCGGCGCCGACCTTCGACGTCAGTCTACGTAGCGAGTCCGCGTGCAAACACCCCGATTCCAGGAGGGCTGCGTTCCAGAAGGAACAACATTGGCGGCGTCGCCCGCGGCCACCGAACCCGTGTGTGCACACGGGCACCACGTACACGGGCGCCGTCGCGCTGTGCCGGTCAGAACCGCGTGCGCATGCCGATCGTGCCGACCACCTGGTTCGCGGTGCTCGATGCGCCGCCCGACGTGTTGATGAACGCCTGGTAACCGCGGCCCGACGCATGCTGGAACATCGCTTCCGCGTACAGGTCGGTGCGGCGCGACAGCTTGTATACGGCCTGCAGGTTGGCCTGATGCCATTTCGGGTCGGTGCCGTGCTTGCTGTCGGGATTCGACACGCTGGCGTCCGTGTACACATAGGCCGCGCCGACGCTGACGGCCGGCGTGACCGCATAGCGCACGTTCACGTCGTAGTTGTTGAATGCGATCTGGCCGCGGGAGCCGAACGCGCCCGTGTTGTCGTACTGCGAGCGCGTGTAGACGAAGCCGACGGTCGCCGGGCCGAACACGTAGCTGACGCCGCCGCCGTAGGTGCGCATGCGGTCCGAGCCGATCGACCAGCCGCCCTGGTTCAGGCTTTTCGCTTCGGCCGAATCGGTCGCGCCGGGGCTCGCGCTCGTCGAGCCCTTCGTGCCGTTCATCTGCAGGTAGGCGCCGGCCAGCTTCAGCGGGCCGTTCGTGTAGCTCGCGGCCACGCTGTACGCGCGGTTCGCGCTGAAGTTCGCCGAGTTGGAGAACGCGTACAGCGCACCGACCTTGAAGCCCGCGATCGTGTCGCTCGTGTACTTGACCGCGTTGTTGATGCGCAGCGAGTGGTTCAGGTTGTCGTTGTCGAACGGATGCGCGAAGCCCGTGTCGCCGAAATCGCCGGACGTTGCGGACAGCGGCGCGACGAAGTCGACCATCGTGTCGTACTGCCGGCCGAGCGTCAGCGTGCCGTAGCCGGCCTGGCTCAGGCCGACATACGCGTGCCGGCCGAACAGCTTGCCGTCCTGACCGAGCCCGCCGTTGTTCGCGTTGAAGCCGTTCTCGAGCACGAACAGCGCCTTCAGGCCGCCGCCGAGATCCTCGGTGCCGCGCAGGCCGAAGCGGCTGCCGTTGATCGTGCCGCTCGCCATGCGCCACTGCGACGCGCCGTTTACGTTGTTGGTATAGGCGATGCCGGCGTCGATCAGGCCGTACAGCGTGACCGAGCTTTGCGCGTGGGCGAGCGGCGCGAACAGGGCGGCGGCGCACGCGCCGGCGATCAGGTTTTTTTTCATGGTGAAGCTCCTGCGTGTGGGACTGGAAACCAAAGTTCGGCGCAAGTATAGGAATGCGCGTCGCGCGCAAGGGCCTGGCGGCCGCGAGCGCACTGTTCCAGATCCTGCAAGAGTCGTTCACAAAACCGACACGACGCGTCGCGCGCGCCGGGCAGGCGATTCTTGCGTGACGGCCGGCGAGCGGCTTCCGTCCGGCGCGGCCCGGCTGTCGTGTCGATGCAACATGCGCGGCACGTGCGCGCGTCGCTGCTTTTCCTCCATACTGGTTGCCCGGACCGCACGGTCGTCGACGCAGATCGCGCGGCCGTGTTCACCCATGCACAACACGAGACTTCCCCATGAACCTGTTCAACGTACGTCTGCGCGGCCGCGACGGCCTGTTCACGATCGGCATCGATGCCGGCAAGATCGCGCGGATCGATGCGCAAACCGCACCGATCGCGTCGACGAACCCCGACCATGTCGATGGCGGCGGCCGGCTCGCGATTGCGCCGCTCGTCGAACCGCATATCCACCTCGATGCCGTGCTGACGGCCGGTGAACCCGCGTGGAACATGAGCGGCACGCTGTTCGAGGGCATCGAGCGCTGGGCCGAGCGCAAGGCGACGATCACGCACGAGGACACGAAAGCACGCGCGCATGCGGCGATCGGCATGCTGCGCGACCACGGGATCCAGCACGTGCGCACGCACGTCGACGTGACCGATCCGACGCTCGCCGCGCTGAAGGCGATGCTGGAAGTGAAGGACGAGGCGCGCGGGCTGATCGACCTGCAGATCGTCGCGTTCCCGCAGGAGGGCATCGAATCGTTCGACGGCGGCCGCGCGCTGATGGAGCAGGCGATCGACCTCGGCGCGGACGTCGTCGGCGGGATTCCGCATTTCGAGAACACGCGGGAGCAGGGCGTCAGCTCGATCCGCTTCCTGATGGATCTCGCGGAGCGAACGGGCTGCCTCGTCGACGTGCACTGCGACGAGACCGACGATCCGCATTCGCGCTTTCTCGAAGTGCTCGCGGAAGAAGCGCGTGTGCGCGGCATGGGCGCGCGCGTCACCGCGAGCCACACGACCGCGATGGGTTCGTACGACAACGCGTACTGCTCGAAGCTGTTCCGGCTGCTGAAGCGGGCGGGGCTGAACTTCATCTCGTGCCCGACCGAGAGCATCCATCTGCAAGGGCGCTTCGACACGTTTCCGAAGCGGCGCGGCGTCACGCGCGTCGCGGAGCTCGACCGTGCCGGGATCAACGTGTGCTTCGGGCAGGATTCGATCAAGGACCCGTGGTATCCGCTCGGCAACGGCAACATCCTGCGCGTGCTCGATGCGGGCCTTCATATCTGCCACATGATGGGGTATCAGGATCTGCAGCGCTGCCTCGACTTCGTGACCGACCACAGCGCGACGACGATGCATCTCGGCGATGGCTACGGCATCGCGGTCGGGCGGCCGGCCAATCTCGTCGTGCTCGACGCGGACAGCGACTACGAAGCCGTGCGCCGGCAGGCGAAGGCCACGCTGTCGATGCGCCACGGGAAGATCATCATGCGGCGCGAGCCGGAGCGCATTACGTATCCGGATTGATGGGAAAGGCGGGCCACCGTGGGCCGCTGGCCGTCAAGCATTCACAAAATACATCAGTCGATTCGAAAAATACGTTTGTCTCATGAGAGGTGCCGGCCTACGATTCGGTCCTGACGACGGCGTGCAATTTGTGCACCGTCCTTTCGATCTTCGTTCGCCGACCCCATGCGCCTCGATCTTCCGTCCGCTCCCGCTTCTTCTTCATCACCCGCCAGCCCGTTCGCGCGCCTGGCCGTCGTCACGGTCCTGACCGGCATCGGCGCCGGGCTCGGCGGCATGCTGCTCGCGTCGCTGCTGCATGCGATCCAGCACATCGCGTACGGCTACAGCGTCGCGCACGTGATCGGGTCCGAGAGCTTCCTCACTGGCGTGACTGCGGCCGATCCGCTGCGCCGGCTCGCGGTGCTGGCCATCTGCGGACTCGTCGCCGGCGGCGGCTGGTGGGCGCTTTACCGGTATGGCCGGCCGCTCGTCAGCATCCGTCGCGCGGTGCGCGCGGCCGATCCGCGGATGCCGTTCGTCAGCACGACGGTTCACGCGCTGCTGCAGATCGTCACCGTCGCGCTTGGTTCGCCGCTCGGCCGCGAAGTCGCGCCGCGCGAGATCGGTTCGCTGCTCGCCGGGCGGTTCGCCCATGCGGCGCGACTCACGCCCGACGACTGCCGGCTGATGGTCGCGTGCGGCGCCGGCGCGGGGCTCGCGGCCGTCTACAACGTGCCGCTCGGCGGCGCGATCTTCGTGCTCGAGGTGCTGCTCGGCACGTTCGAATTGCGTGCGCTGATCGTGGCGGTCGTGACGTCCGCGATCGCGGCGATCGTCGCGTGGTTCGGTCTCGGCAACGAGCATCAGTACACGGTGCCGGCGTTCGTGCTGAGCACGCCGCTCGTCGCATGGTCGGTCGTCTGCGGGCCGCTGTTCGGCTTCGCCGCGTACGGTTTCGTGCGGCTCACGACCCGCGCGCGGGCGAACGCGCCGAAGGACTGGCGGCTGCCGGTGTTCGCATTGCTGAACTTCGCGGTGATCGGCGCGCTCGCGATGGGGTTTCCGCAACTGCTCGGCAACGGCAAGGGCCCGGCGTCGCTGGGTTTCGACGGCACGCTGACGATCGGCCTCGCGGTGGCATTGCTCGTGCTGAAGGTGCTGATCGAGGCCGGCAGCCTGCGGGCCGGCGCGGAAGGCGGATTGCTGACGCCGGGCCTCGCGAACGGCGCGCTGCTCGGGGTCGTGCTCGGCGGGCTGTGGAGCGCGGTGTGGCCGGGCGCATCGCTTGGCGGATGCGCGCTGATCGGCGCGACCGCGTTTCTCGCCGCGTCGATGCAGATGCCGATCACGGCCGTCGTGCTGATGCTCGAATTCACGCGCGCGAATCACGACTGCCTCGTGCCGATGTTGCTGGCCGTGGCGGGCTCGCTCGTCGCGTACCGGTTCGCGCAGCGGGTGGTGGAGGGGCGCGCGCGGGCGATCGCAGCTATCAGCACGCTGGAGGCGGCTGCCCGCTAGCCGGGCTCACGACCGGCCACATCCAAGGTACTGGCGAGCGCGACGAACCGCACCACGACTTGGCGTGTTCGGCGGGCGTCGCGTGGATACTGGAAGGGCACGGGGCGCGCGCGTAATTCCCTTTTGAAGTGGTTTAGAACCGAACATCTCGCGGTAAGACCCAACAATCGGGGATTATATTTCTTGAGCGTATCTCGCTCATAACTCTATAATATTGTGAGTTATCAGAGATAAAGCCTTCTAAGATCCACTATGTTGGAATTAAGTTTCCGCAAGCCCGACGAAATCGTCACCCTCCTTTGTGCGCGGCTTCGCACAGAGCGGCTCGCGTTGCAACTGACGCAGAGCGACGTAGCCGCGCGTGCCGGCGTCGGTGCCAATACCGTGTCCAATCTCGAAGCTGGCCGCAATGTGAGCCTCGAGACGGTAATCCGTGTAGCGATGGTTCTGGGACGCAGCAAGGAACTCGAGGGACTTTTCCTGCCGAAGCTCGATAGCCTGGAAGACGTTCACCGGTATGAAAAAAGTGCCAAACGCCGGCGCGTCAAGAGAAGCGCCGCTACGAGGGGATCATCACAGAAGATACCCTGACGGACATCCAGCGCCGAATCGACGAGAACGTTGCGCTGCTGCACTAGGGGCTCGGCATGCGCGACATCATGGGGTATTGCGTGACGACGATGCTGTTCTCGGGCGTCGTGTTCGTCGGGGCGATGTATCTGTTCTGACGACGTGAGGCGAGAGGCGGGCGGGGCTGAGCCCACCTCCCGCCAGCTTGATTCCAGCCTGCCTTTCAGCCGCGCGACCGCGCGTCGGCGCGCTCGTGCCCGTGACGCAACGCGAGGCTCGCGACCGCCGCGACGACGAGCGCGGCTGCCAGCAGCGTCAGCCCGTTCTTCGCATTGCCGGTCGCCTGTTCGATCGCGCCGACGACGGTCGGCCCGACGAAGCCGCCGAGCAACCCGCACGTATTCACAAGCCCGAGCCCGCCGGCCAGTGCGCTGCCCGCGAGGCGCGACGCCGGAAACGTGAACACGATCGACTGCACGACGAAGAACATCGATGCGGCCACGCACATGCAGAGCAGCCCGGCCAACGGCGACGCATGCGCGGCGCCGACCATCCCGGCCGCCATCACGACGAGCCCCGCGCACAGCATCCGCCGCGAATGACGCGACTCGCGTGCGAAGCGCGGCAGCGTCCCGGCCCCGAGCGCGGCGGCGAGCCAGGGCAGTGACGTCAGCAACCCGACCGCCACCGGCGAAAGACGTCCCGACGCGCCGATGATGCCCGGCAGGAAGAAGATCACCGTGTAGATGGTCAATTGGTGGCAGAAGTACACGAAGATCGCGAGCCAGATCTGCGGATCGCGCAGCGCGGCGCCGAATGCATGGCCGCCGTGCGCGGCGACGCCCGCGTCCTGTTCGGCCGCGAGCTTTCGCTCGAGCGCGCGGCCGGTTTCCGGCGCGAGCCACGGTGCGGCGCTCGGACGGTCCGGTAACCGCGCCCACACGACAAACGCGAGCAGGATCGCCGGAATGCCTTCGATGACGAACAGCCATTGCCAGCCATGGAAGCCGAACGTGCCGTCGAGCTCGATCAGCGCACCGGCGAGCGGCCCACCGACGATGTTGGCGATGCACACGCCGAGCAGGAAGTAACCGGTCGCGCGCGCACGCTCCTCGCGGCCGAACCAGTAAGTCAGATACAGCATCACGCCCGGAAACAGACCGGCTTCGGCCACGCCGAGCAGCAGGCGCATCACGTAGAACGACGTCTCGCCGCGGACGAACGCCATCGCGACCGACAGCGCGCCCCACGTGATCATGATCCGCGTGATCCAGAAGCGCGCGCCGACGCGATGCATGATCAGGTTGCTCGGGATCTCGAAAAGCGCGTAGGTCAGGAAGAACAGCCCCGCGCCGAGCCCGTACGCGGCCGACGAAATGCCGAGATCGACGCCCATCGAATGCTTGGCGAACGCGATGTTGGTGCGGTCGAGAAAGCTGATCACGTACGCGGCGATCAGCAGCGGCATGAGTTTGCGGAACAGCAGCCGGTTCAGCGACGCGTGCGCGTCGCCGGCGGCGGAAGGCAAGGCCTGGGCGTGATGAGTGGACATGCGGACGACTCCGGTAAGGGCGAACCGGCGCGCACGGCAAGCACGGCGCGCCGCGTTCGGCAAATGCCGCTGCGGTCGCAGCGGATGGGCAGACGACGGAGCCGCGCCGGCGGCGCTCGAATGGAGCGGGGCGATCAAGGGCGCCTTGTCACTGCGCTTGCGGATGCTGCTGTTGGGTGATGGCCCGGCGCTCAGAAATTCACCGCGTCGCCGCCCTTGAGCGCGAGCATCGCGCGCGCCTCGGCCGGCGTCGCGATCTCGAGCGACAGGCCTTCGAGCACCTGGCGCATTTTCAGGACCTGGGCGGCGCTCGATTCCGCGAGCTTGCCGGGCGCGATCCACAGCGAATCCTCGAGCCCGACGCGTACGTTCGCGCCCTGCGCGGCGCCGATCGTCGCGAGCGGAATCTGGTTGCGCCCGGCGCCGAGGATCGACCACACGTAATCGCCGCCGAACAGGCGGTCGGCCGTGCGGCGCATGTGCATCAAATCCTCCGGATGCGCGCCGATCCCGCCGAGCAGCCCGAACACGCTTTGCAGGAAGAACGGCGGCTTCGCGAGCCCGCGATCGACGAAATGCGCGAGGTTGTACAGGTGCGAGATGTCGTAGCACTCGAATTCGAACCGCGTGCCGTTCGCGCCGCAGCGCGTGAGGATCGTCTCGATGTCCGCGAACGTGTTCTTGAACACGAGATCGCGGCTGTTCTCGAGATGCTCGCGCTCCCACGGATGCTTCAGCTCGCGAAAGCGCTCGAGCATCGGGTACAGCCCGAAGTTCATCGAGCCCATGTTCAGCGACGCGATCTCGGGCTGGAAGTGCAGTGCGGGTTGCAATCGTTCGTCGACCGTCATGTGCGGACTGCCGCCCGACGTGAGGTTGATCACCGCGTCGGTCTGCGCCTTGATGCGCGGCAGGAATTCGGCGAACACGGCCGGATCTTGCGTCGGCCTGCCGTCGGACGGGTTGCGTGCGTGCAGGTGCAGGATCGCCGCGCCGGCCTGCGCGGCCGCGACCGCGGCCGTTTCGATTTCGTGCGGCGTCACGGGCAGGTACGGCGACATCGACGGCGTATGGATCGCACCGGTCGGCGCACAGGTGATGATGACTTTGCGAGCGTTTGCCACGGATGGATTCCTTTTGATGAACGATGCAGGAGGGCTCAGAGCACTTCGACGTTGCCGCAGACGGAGATCGCTTGGCCCGTGATCCCGTGCCCGCCTGGCGAGCACAGGAACAGCGCGGTCGCGGCGATTTCGGCCGGATCGGTCATGCGCCGCAGCGAGATCTTCTCGAGATAGCGCTTTTCCATTTCGTCGTAGCCGATGCTGAGCTGCTGCGCGCGCGCCTCGATCACGCGGCGCATTCGCGAGCCGCGCACGATGCCGGGCTGGATCGCGTTCACGCGGATGCCGAGCGGCCCGAGCTCGATCGCGAGGCTCTTCACGAGGCCGACCACCGCCCATTTGGTGGCCGCGTACGGCGTGCGGAACGCATAGCCGAGCCGGCCGGCGACCGACGACAGCGCGATGATCGCGCCGCCGTGTTTCGACTCGCGCAGCAGCGGCACCGCGCGGCGGGCGAACTGGAATTGCGCGTTCAGATTGATCGCGACGGTCTGCTCCCACTGCACGGGGTCGATTTCGTCGATGCCGCCGGTCGGGCCGGCGATGCCCGCGTTGTTGACCAGCACGTCGAGGCCGCCGAGCGTGGTCGACACGTCGGCGAACACGCGCTCCACGGCGGCCGGGTCGGATACGTCGGCGAGCGTCGCACCGATCGCACTGGCCGCGGCGCGCGGCGGCCGGTCGGCGAGCGCCGCGATCGCGGCTTGCGACGCGTCGCACACGTGCACGCGCGCGCCGCATTCGGCGAACGCGTCGGCGATTTCGAGGCCGATGCCCGACGCGCCGCCCGTCACGAGGACGCGCAGGCCGTCATAGGGTTTCAGTAGTTCGGAAGCTGTCATGCCGGGTCGTCTCCATCGTTGGTGTAGTGGGATGGCGGCCGCTCGTGCGGCGGGCGGCCGTGGCAAGCGGTCGCTACGGTTTCGCGTTCACGGTCCGCGGTGTCTGTTCGGCCCGCAGCGTCTCGGCGAGATCGTGCGCGGCGCCGCCGATGTCGAGCGCGATGCCGGCCCGCACGCCCGCGCCGTCGCGCCGTTCGAGCGCATCGACGATCGCGCGGTGCGCATCCATCGAGCGCCGCATGTGCGGGATGTCGAGCGCGACCATGTTGAGGAACGGGCCGACGCGCATCCACAGGTTCTCGACGATCGCGAGCGTGTTTTCGCTGGCGCCGTGCGCGTAGATCGCGCTGTGGAACGCGAAATTGCTTTGCAGGTAGGCGCGCGAGCGGCCGGCCTCGGCGTGTGCCTGCATCGTTTCGCAGGTCTTGCGCACGGCCGCGATCTGCGCATCGGTCATTCGGGCGCACGCGCGCTCGGCGATGCAGCCTTCGAGCGCGATGCGCACGTCGCGCAGTTCGTCGAGCATGTCGAGCGTCATCGGCGGGACGACGAGCGCCCGATTCGGGCCGTCGACCAGCGCGCGTTCGGCGCGCAGCCGCGTGAGCGCGGCACGCACGGGCATCGTCGACGAGCCGACCGCCTCGGCGACGCTGCGCAGGCTCAGCGCCTGGCCAGGCGCGAAGCGGCCGCTCATCAGCGCTTCGCGCAGTTGCTGGTAGACCTTGTCTCCCATCGTTTCCTGTTCGATGGCTTTCAGGGCGGGCGGAACGATACGAGGCGGCAAGGCGGGGTTCTCCTGGGTTTGATCTGCGATCTGTGATCACACTGTCGATGTGGGAAGTCTTGACGATCGGGGGAGCCGCGTCAAGTCGAACGGGATCGGGGAAAACGAGGGGGAAGTAGAAAGGGATTGGCGTCTGCGAAGCCGGGAGTCTTACGGAAACCTTTCAATTCCTGCATTCTGACGCCTTGATTCGATGAATTCGAAGGTATCCGGGGCATGAGCAGTCGCGAGCCTTCGGTGCGTTTCCTCGAGTCGAATTCATTTCAACAATAAGGAGCCAAAGTGAAACGACCATCGTTTGCCGTTGCATGGGCAGCATCTCAGCGAATCTACGATCCGGCAAATTCCGGTGAGCGCGTCGCGAAAGTGATAGGCGGGTACGTCGAAAAGAACGTCAACAATTCGAACCCGACAGAGCGATGGAGCAATACTTGCGCGGTGAGGATGAGTTATATCCTGAGTGAAGCCGGTATGGTGATGCCGAGAATCCTCGGCCAAACTGTATCGGGCCGAGACAATCGGCAATACTTTTTTCGTGTCAGGGATTTGATTCGTTTTCTCGAGCAACGATGGGGGAAGGCGGAGGGTGTCAAATATCCGCCGTCGACAGGAGGGCCACTTGCTGGTCGACAGGGAGTCATCCTGTTCGAGGTGTCGGGGTGGAGCGATGCACAGGGCCACGCCACGCTATTCAACGGGCGCACATGTTACGACCATTGCTACTTCAACGAGCCGGGCGCGCGGTATCGTACCGATCGCGCAAATTTTTGGAGCTTGTCATGAGGGGAGTCCGGATCGCTGCCGCGTTCGCGTGCATCGCGTTTCAACCGGCGATGGTCGTGGCGAAGGACGCCGCACAGCAGTCGCCTGAAGCCGGCTCACGGACTTACCTCCAGAACTTCAAGGACATGGTGCTTGCGGAGTGCCTGGCTACCGCTTATAAGCACGAGCCCGGCGCGAGCACGGACATCGGCAGCAGCGCCAGCGCGTTGCGCGACTGGACCTACTACGACATGGAACGTGCGCCGGACGTGATTCACGCGCTGGTCGCGAAGTATCTGGCGCGCGACTATCGGAATCCGATTGTCGAATCCGAAGTCCGGGATGTGAAGTTCGACTTCCTGAAGTGCATCGATCTGTATCACGGCAAGGAACTGGACGCTGCGGCGAAGAAGCTCGTATTGCGCCCGAACGGTACCTACAGGGCCGAGCATTCCCCAAAGCCGCAGTAGCGATCAAACGCCGCTGCGCAATGCAACGGCGCGCCGTGTGCCATTTCGCCGACGCTATTCAAGCGTCCGGATCGAATTGCTGATCCCGCGCGCGCAGTCGATCACCGCCGGCGCGAGCTTGCGGCGCGCGTCGTCGAACGTCCAGCGGCTCGTCGGCGCGACCACGTGCACGGCCGCGACCGGCTGCCCTTGGCTGCCGAGCACGGGCGCCGCGATCGACATGTCCCCGATGAACAGTTCTTCCTGGTTGGTCGCGTAGCCTTCGCGCCGCGCCCCATCGAGCAGCGCGACGAGATCGTCGAGCGCCGTGACCGTGCGCGGCGTATGCGGCGTGCGCGCCATGCCGTCGAGCCGCGCGCGTGCGTCGCCGGGCGGCAACGCGCTCAGGAACGCGCGGCCGCTGCCGGTGCAATACATCGGGATGCGGCTGCCGATCGGCATGTGGATCGGCACGAACTTGGTCGACACGAAACGCGCGACGTACACCATTTCATCCTCGTCCGGCTCGGTGAGGTTGGTGGTTTCGCCGGTCAGGTTCGTGAGCTCGGACAGGAACGGATTCGCGACGTCGATCAACGTGTCGGCCGCGAGATAGTTGAAGCCGATCCGCATCACGTGCGGCGTGAGCTGGTAACGCCGCGTGACCGGATGCTTGCGGATGTAGCCGAGCTTCTCGAGCGTATAGACCATCCGCTGCGCGGAGCTTTTCGTCATCCCCGCCGCGTCGGCCACTTCCGCCAGCGTCATCGTGCGCCGCTTCGCGCTGAACGCGCGCAGCACGTTCAGCCCTTTTTCCAGCGACTGGTTGAACAGCAGATCGTTTGCTTGGTCGGGCGACGTTTCCATGGCGAAGGGCGGAATCGATTCGATATCACATCATATCGTATCGAATATCGATACGCAAAAATCTATTTGCGATGTTTTTGATTCGTTTTAAGATCAAGCCATCGTCGCAGTGTCGATCAGCGACCGGCCGGCGCCCGGATTATTCGAGAAGGAGTCACCATGGGTCCGTTCATCAAGCGGTTCGGCGCACTGGCCGCCGGTTTCGCCACCTGTATCGCACTCTCCACGGCTTCGGCGAGCGCCGTTGCCGCCGAGCCCACGCTGAAGGTCGGCGCGACGGCCACCGGCGTGCCGTTCACGTTTCTCGACGTCAAGAGCAATTCGATCCAGGGGATGATGGTCGATGCGATCACGGCAGCCGGGAAGTCGGCCGGGTTTCGCGTCGACGTGCAGCAGACCGTGTTCTCGGCGCTGATCCCGTCGCTCACCACGCAGAAGATCGACATCATCTCGGCCGCGATGCTGAAGACGCCGGCGCGCCAGCAGGTCGTCGATTTCTCCGACACCGTCTACTCATTCGGCGAAGGCCTGATCGTGAAGGCCGACGACCCGGGCCGCTATACGTCGATGGACGATTTCAAGGACCAGGTGGTCGGCGCGCAGGTCGGCACGGCGTTCGTCGATGCGCTCAACAAGAAGGGCATCTTCAAGGAAGTCCGGACCTACGATTCGATCGCCGACATCATGCGCGACGTCGCGCTCGGACGCATCAAGGCCGGCTTCGCCGACCAGCCGATCGTCGCCTACCAGATCGAGCACGGCGTCAATCGCCAGGTGCGGCTCGTGCCGGAATACCAGAGCGTCGTGAAGGGGCAGGTGTGCTTCATCGTGCGCAAGGGTGACAACACGACACTCGAGCAGCTCAACGGCGCGATCCGCAAGATGAAGAGCGACGGCACGCTGCAGCAGATCCTGCAGAAGTGGCACATGAGCTGAGCGTCGGCATTCGATTCCCGACCGGCATCGCTCGCGCATCGCGGGCATCCCCAGCGGCGGGCCGTCCGGCCGTCGCATAGGAGACCTCATGTTTTTTCAGAATGCGATCGATTTCCTGCCGATCCTGCTGAAGGGCGCGGTGGTCACGATCGAGATCACCGCATGCGCGTTCGTGCTCAGCTCGGTGCTCGGGTTGATCCTCGCGCTGCTGAAGGTGTCGCGCAATCGTGCCGTCTCGACGGCCGGCAGCACGATCGTCAACGTGATCCGCGGGCTGCCGATCATCGTGCAGCTGTTCTACATGTACTTCGTGCTGCCCGATCTCGGCGTGCAGCTGTCGGCGTTCCAGGCTGGCGTGCTCGGCCTCGGCATCGCGTATTCGGCGTATCAGGCCGAGAATTTCCGCGCGGGCATCGAGGCGATCGACCGCGGCCAGATCGAAGCCGCGCACGCGATCGGCATGCGTGGGCCGATGATCATGCGGCGCGTGGTGCTGCCACAGGCGTTCCGCATCGCGCTGCCGCCGTACGGCAACACGCTGGTGATGCTGCTGAAGGATTCGTCGGTCGCGTCGACGATCACGGTCGCCGAGATCACGCGCGCCGGCCAGCTGATCGCGTCGTCGACGTTCCAGAACATGAGCGTCTACACGCTCGTCGCGCTGCTGTATCTCGCGCTCGGCCTGCCGCTGATGTTCGGCGTGAACCGGCTCGGCAAGCGGCTCGCACTGAGGAGAGGCGCATGATCCGGATCGATTCGATACACAAGCGGTTTCAGCAGCACGCGGTGCTGAAGGGCGTGAGCCTCGACGTGCAGCAGGGCGAAGTCGTGTGCCTGATCGGGCCGTCCGGTTCCGGCAAGTCGACCGTGCTGCGCTGTATCAACGGCTTCGAGACCTACGACGAAGGGGCGATCACGATCGACGGCGTGAAGGTCGACGCGCATTCGAAGCGGATCCACGAGCTGCGGATGCGGGTCGGCATGGTGTTCCAGCGCTTCAACCTGTTCGCGCATCGCACGGCGCTCGAGAACGTGATGGAAGGGCCCGTGCACGTGCGGCGCATGCCGGCCGCGCAAGCGCGCGAGCAGGCCCGCGCGCTGCTCGACAAGGTCGGGCTCTCGCACCGGATGAATGCATATCCGTCGGAGCTGTCGGGCGGGCAGCAGCAGCGCGTCGCGATCGCACGCGCGCTCGCGATGGCGCCGCAGGCGATCCTGTTCGACGAGCCGACGTCGGCGCTCGACCCCGAGCTCGTCGGCGAAGTCCTCGGCGTGATGCGCGGGCTCGCCCGCGACGGGATGACCATGGTGGTCGTCACGCACGAAATGGCATTCGCACGCGAGGTGGCCGATCGCGTGTGCTTCCTGCACGACGGCACGATCTGCGAAAGCGGACCGGCGCGCGACGTGCTCACGCAGCCGGCGCACCCGCGCACGCAGGAATTCCTGCGCCGCCTGCTGGCGTCGGACGGCGCCGACCACCCGGATCGAACATGAGCGCAACGAACGCGGCACCCGGATGGCCCGACGCGCAGTGGCCGGATTCGCTGTGGGCGGCGACCGCCGCGCCGGCGCCCGATACGCCCGCGCTCGATGCGTCCGTGTCGTGCGACGTGGCGATCGTCGGCGCCGGCTTCACGGGCCTGTCGACCGCACTTCATCTGGCCGAACGCGGCGTGAACGTCCGCGTGATCGACGGCGCGCGGCCGGGCTGGGGTGCATCGGGCCGCAACGGCGGGCAAGTGATTCCCGGGCTGAAATACGACCCCGACGAACTGGTCCGCCGGTTCGGCGACGAGGCCGGCGAGCAGCTTGCCGGCATCGTCGGCGGCGCGGCCGACACGGTGTTCGACCTGATCGCGCGGCACGGAATCGACTGCGATGCGCGTCGCCACGGCTGGATCCAGCCGGCGCCGACCGCCGCGATGCTCGACACGGTCGCACGTCGCGCGCAGCAATGGGCCGCGCGCGGCGCGCCGGTCGATGTCCTCAGTCGCGACGACGTCGCGCGGCGGCTCGGCACGCCAGCGTATGCGGGCGGCTGGATCGATCGCCGCGCGGGCAGCGTGCAGCCGCTCAGCTATACGCGCGGCCTGGTGCGCGCCGTGCAGGCGAGCGGGGCGGTCGTGCACGGGGCGACCCGCGCCGTCGGGCTGACGCGTGCCGACGGCCGCTGGCGGATCGCGACGTCCGGCGGCGCGACGCTGTCGGCCGAGCGCGTCGTGATCGCGACCAACGGCTATACGGACGGGCTGTGGCCCGGCTTGCGTCAGTCGGTGATCGCCGCGAACAGTTTCATCGTCGCGACGGAACCGCTCGCGCCGGCGCTTGGCCGCGACATCCTCGCCGGCGGCGAAGTCGCGTCGGATGCGCGGCGCCTGCTGCTGTACTTTCGCCGTGACGCGGCCGGGCGCCTGCTGATGGGGGGGCGCGGCCCGTTCGCGGAACCGCGCGCGCCGAGCGACTGGCGCCATCTCGAACGCGCGACGACGCTGCTGTATCCGCAACTGAAGGGCGTGCGGTTCGAATACCGCTGGGCGGGGCGCGTCGCGATCACCGCGGATTTCCTGCCCCACGTGCACGAGCCCGCGCCGGGCGTGACGATCGCGCTCGGCTACAACGGGCGCGGCATCGCGATGGCGACGACGCTCGGCAAGCATCTGGCCGCGCATCTGTCGGACGATGCGCAACTGCCGCTGCCGTTCCGGGTTTCGCCGATCCGACCCATTCCGTTGCACGGGCTGCAACGCTTCTACATCGCGGCCGGGGTCGCGTGGTATCGGTTGCTCGACAGTCTGTCCTGACGCAGGCGCGACGGCAGTCGCCATCCGTTATCCGATCGGGCAGAATCGGCCTGCCCTGTTTCGACCGACGGATACCCCATGACCGAACCGAACGACCCGAACGAATCGCCCGGCCGCCGCGCTTACGCGAGCTTCGCGCAACGCTATGCGGACATCGCGCCGACGAAGGCACACAACGCGCTTTACGAGCGACCGGCTACGATGGCGCTGCTCGGCGATGTCGACGGCCTGACGGTGCTCGACGCCGGCTGCGGGCCTGGCATCTGCAGCGCGCATCTGGCCCATCACGGCGCGACCGTGCATGCGTTCGACGTGACGCCGGAGATGGTCGCGCTCGCGCGAACGCGCTGCGCCGGGCTGGCGGTCGACGTCACGGAAGGCGACCTGGAGGCGCCGCTCGCGTGGCTGCCCGACGCGTCGGTCGACAAGGTGCTGTGCTCGCTCGCGCTCGACTACGTGCGTGATCTCGCGCCGACGCTGCGCGAATTCCGGCGCGTCGCGCGTCCGGGAGGAACGCTCGTGTTCTCGATGGCGCATCCGATGCGTGACTGGATGGACGAACGCACGCGCGGCGACGGCACGTACTTCGACACTTCGCGCTTCGGTTTCCACTGGTCGGGGTTCGGCGAGCCGAGGCCGTACGTCGAAGCGTGGCGGCGGCCGCTCGCCGACATCCTGAACGCGGTCGCCGACGGCGGCTGGCGGCTCGACCGCTTCGTCGAACCGACGCCGCTGCCGGAGATGAAGGCCGCATCCGAACGGCTCCATGCGGAGCTGTCGCTGGCGCCGGCCTTCCTGTGCATCCGCGCGCGCTGCTGACCCGGCGCGGCGTTCGACCCGCGCTCAGTGCCGCGCGGGCGCGTCGGTCAGCGTGTCGAGAAACGCTTCGATATCCTTGATGTCCTGCGCCGTCATCGCAGGCTTGTCGCCCGGTTTGCGATCGAACGGCGCGTCGGTCACGTCGACGTTCGCGCGATATTTCGGCGGGAGGTCGTCGTATTCGTCGACCTTGCCGTCCGCGCCACGCGCATAGAACTTCTGCGGCGAGATGCTGCGCTCGTTGTAGAACGCCATCACCTGGTCGAGCGTATGGAACACGCCGTTGTGGAAGAACACGTGGCGCGTCGCCGCGTTGCGCAGCGTCGGCGTCAGGAACATCCCGCAGTACTGCGTCTGGTCCTTCAGGTCGTCGCGGAACGGCCCGCACACGCCGAGATCGTAGAACGCCGGGTTGCGGTTCTGCGCGAGCGCCCGGTTGCGCGGCGCGCCGAGCGCCTCGTACTGGTAATCGG
>Ga0209370_1000894_pt1 | contig 31330 bp, 42 predicted proteins | sample AgamicAtPrz_FD_187164 | JGI IMG/M metagenome (GOLD analysis project Ga0209370, IMG submission 187164) | Agave microbial communities from Guanajuato, Mexico - At.P.rz (SPAdes) (version 2) | ecosystem: Host-associated > Plants > Phyllosphere > Phylloplane/Leaf | place: Guanajuato, Mexico... | reverse complement strand
CATCGAGCAGTCCAGCGAAGGCACGGTGATCGTCGACCGCCAGGCGCGCATCGTCTGGATGAACGAGCGCTATGCCCGCCGCTTCGGCCTGGAGGACGCCGCCAGCGCCATCGGCAAACCGTGCGAGGCGGTGATCCCCGGCAGCCTCATGCGCGAGGTGGTGAGCAACGGCAAGCCGATCCTGCTGGACATGCTCGACACGCCCAACGAACCACTGGTGGTGATGCGCCTGCCGATCCACGACGACCAGGGCACGCTGATCGGCGCCATCGGCTTCGCCCTGTTCGACGAGCTGCGCAGCCTGTCGCCGCTGCTCAAGCGCTACGCCAGCATGCAGCAGGAGCTGGCTTCGACCCGCTCGCAGCTGCGCGCGCGCCAGGCCCGCTACAGCTTCGCCCAGTTCGTCGGCAGCAGCCCGGCCTGCCTCGAGGCCAAGCGCCGGGCCCGGCGTGGGGCCGGCAGCGACTCGCCGGTGCTGCTGCTCGGCGAGACCGGCACTGGCAAGGAACTGTTGGCCCACGCCATCCATGCCGCCTCGGCCCGCGCGCACAAGGCCTTTGTCAGCATCAACAGCGCAGCCATCCCCGAGGCCTTGCTCGAAGCCGAATTCTTCGGCACCGCCCCGGGCGCCTTCACCGGCGCCGACCGCAAGGGGCGCAGCGGCAAGCTGCAACTGGCCGAGGGCGGCACGCTGTTCCTCGACGAGATCGGCGACATGCCGCTGACCCTGCAGAGCAAGTTGCTGCGCGTACTGCAGGAAAAGGAATACGAGCCGGTGGGCAGCAACCAGATGCTGCGCAGCGACGTGCGGATCATCGCCGCCACCTCCATCGACCTGCAGGCGGCCATGGCCCGGGGGGCGTTCCGCGCCGACCTGTACTACCGGCTCAACGTGCTGCCGGTGCAGGTGCCACCGCTGCGCGAACGCCTGGAGGACCTGCCAGCGCTGTGCGAGGCGATTCTCGCCGAGCTGGGCAGCCAGTACGAGCTGGAGGCCGAGGCCCAGGCGTTGTTGGGGCGCCATGCCTGGCCGGGGAATATCCGTGAATTGCGTAACGTGCTGGAGCGCGCAACCTTGCTCGCGGACCAGCCGCGGCTGAGCGTGAACGATCTGATGAGCGCGCTGGGGCCGTTGAGTCCGATGGCCGAGACGGCGCCCCAACTGGGGTACCGCGAAGCCTGCGCCCAGTTCGAACGTGGACTGATTGTGCAGGCCTTGGCGTGCAGTGGCGGAAATGTGCCGGAGGCAGCGCAGGCGTTGGGTCTGGGACGGTCGACCTTGTACAAGAAGATGGTAGCGCTGGACATCGCGTCTCAATAAAGAGATGCACATCTCTTTGTTGAGATCAGTGCGAGGGGTTGCCCCTCGATCGCCGGCAAGCCGGCTCCACTGGGGCTTACCGCGATCAACTGTGGGAACCGGCTTGCCGGCGATGGGCCGCAGCGCGGCGCCACCTTCTCAAATTCGAGACATCGATTTTTAAAAGAACAAGAAAATTCATTAATTTCAATAACTTAATAAGTTGGCACAATTCCCGCTAACGGCATCCCAACCATAAAAACAACAGTTGGAGATCCCCCTAGGATGACCGTGCTCATCGCCCTGGCCGCCCTGGCCCTGCTGATGCTCGCCGCCTACCGCGGCTACAGCGTGATTCTCTTCGCCCCCATCGCCGCCCTCGGCGCGGTGCTGCTCACCGACCCCGCCGCCGTGGCCCCGGCCTTCACCGGGGTGTTCATGGAGAAAATGGTCGGCTTCATCAAGCTCTACTTCCCGGTGTTCCTGCTCGGCGCGGTGTTCGGCAAGCTGATCGAACTGTCGGGCTTCTCGCGGTCGATCGTCGCCGCCGCCATCCGCCTGCTCGGCACCCGCCAGGCGATGCTGGTGATCGTGCTGGTCTGCGCCCTGCTCACCTACGGCGGCGTGTCGTTGTTCGTGGTGGTGTTCGCGGTGTACCCGTTCGCCGCCGAGATGTTCCGCCAGAGCGACATCCCCAAGCGGCTGATCCCGGCGACCATCGCCTTGGGCGCGTTTTCCTTCACCATGGACGCCCTGCCCGGCACCCCGCAGATCCAGAACATCATCCCCAGCACTTTCTTCAACACCACCGCCTGGGCCGCGCCCTGGCTGGGCCTGATCGGCACATTGTTCGTGTTCTGCGCCGGCATGCTCTATCTGCAACGCCAGCGCAACAAGGCCCAGCGCAAGGGTGAAGGCTATGGCAGCAACCTGCGCAACGAACCGGAGACCGCCGACGATATCGCCCTGCCCAATCCCTGGCTGGCCCTGGCGCCGCTGCTTCTGGTGGGCGTGATGAACCTGCTGTTCACCCACTGGATCCCACAGTGGTACGGCACCAGCCACACCCTGCAACTGCCGGGCATGGCCGCGCCAGTGCAGAGCGACGTGGCCAAGCTCACGGCGATCTGGGCGGTGCAGGCAGCGTTACTGGTGGGCATCCTGATGGTGCTGGCCTGCGCCTTCGGCACCATCCGCCAGCGCCTGGCCGAAGGCACCAAGGGCGCGGTGGGCGGCGCCCTGCTGGCGGCGATGAATACCGCCTCGGAATACGGCTTCGGCGCCGTGATCGCCTCGCTGCCGGGCTTCCTGGTACTGGCCGATGCCCTGCGCGGCATCCCCAACCCGCTGGTCAACGAGGCCATCACCGTCACCCTGCTGGCCGGCATCACCGGCTCGGCCTCCGGCGGCATGAGCATCGCCCTGGCGGCCATGAGCGACAGTTTCATCGCCGCCGCCAATGCCGCCAACATCCCGCTGGAGGTGTTGCACCGGGTCGCCGCCATGGCCAGCGGCGGCATGGACACCCTGCCGCACAACGGCGCGGTGATCACCTTGCTGGCGGTGACCGGGCTGACCCACCGCGAAGCCTACAAGGACATTTTCGGTATTACCCTGATCAAGACCCTGGCCGTGTTCGTGGTCATCGCCACGTTCTACGCCACCGGCATCGTATGAAGGAGAAAGTCATGACGCTCAAAGGCAAGACCGCACTGGTCACCGGTTCCACCAGCGGCATCGGCTTGGGAATAGCCCAGGTGCTGGCCGAGGCCGGCGCCGACATCCTGCTCAACGGTTTCGGCGACCCGGCCGCGGCCATCGCCGAGATCAGGCGGTTCGGGGTCAAGGTCGCCCATCATCCGGCCGACCTGTCCGACGTCGCACAGATCGAACAGATGTTCGCCCTGGCCGAGCACGAGTTCGGCGCGGTCGACATCCTCGTCAACAATGCCGGCATCCAGCATGTGGCGCCGGTCGAGCAGTTTCCGGTGGAGGCCTGGGACAGGATCATCGCCCTGAACCTTTCGGCGGTGTTCCATGGCAGCCGCCTGGTGTTGCCGGGCATGCGCGCGCGCGGCTGGGGGCGGATCGTCAATATCGCCTCGGTGCACGGCCTGGTGGGCTCCACCGGCAAGGCCGCCTACGTCGCCGCCAAGCATGGCGTGGTGGGCCTGACCAAAGTGATCGGCCTGGAAACCGCCACCAGCAATATCACCTGCAACGCCATCTGCCCGGGGTGGGTACTGACGCCGCTGGTGCAGAAGCAGATCGATGATCGCGCCGCCAGCGGCGGCGATGCACAGCAGGCGCAACACGACCTGCTGGCCGAGAAGCAGCCCTCCCTGGCCTTCGTCACCCCCCGCCACCTCGGCGAACTGGTGCTGTTCCTGTGCAGCGAGGCCGGTAGCCAGGTCCGTGGCGCCGCCTGGAACGTCGATGGCGGTTGGCTCGCCCAGTAAAGGCTAGAGTGGAACAAGACACACCCGCTCCAGTACAGGAGCGGGCTCGCACCACGACAAGACGCTTAGCCCTGACCGAGACTCCCGCATGAACGACGTACTCTGGCGCCCCACCACCACCCAGATCGAAGCCAGCCGGATGGACGCCTTCCGTCGTCGCGTCAACCGGCGCTTCAACCTTCGGCTCGACGACTACGCCGCCCTGCATCGCTGGAGCGTCGAGCAGCGCCCGCAGTTCTGGCAGACCCTTGCCGAGTACTTCCATGTGCAGTGGCACACGCCGCCTTCAAGCATCCTCGAGGAAGGCGAACACATGGCCGACGCGCGCTGGTTCCGCGGCGCCACCCTGAACTTCGCCGAACATCTGCTGCAGCGCCGCGACGACCGCCCGGCCGTGGTGGCCGTGCGCGAGGACGGCGGCCGCCACAGCCTCACCCACAATCAACTGGCCGCGCAGGTCGCCGGCTTGCAGCAGGCGTTTCGCCAGGCCGGAATCAAGCCGGGCGATCGGATCGCCGCGGTCATGCCCAACACCTGGGAGACCCTGGTGGCCATGCTCGCCGCCACCAGCCTTGGCGCGGTCTGGTCCAGCTGCTCGCCGGAGTTCGGCAGCCACGGCATCATCGACCGCTTCGGCCAGATCGCTCCCCGGCTGCTGCTGGTGTGCGCCGGTTATCAATATGCCGGGAAAGTCATCGACCAGGTGGATAAGATCAACCAGGTCGTGGCCCAGCTACCGAGCGTCGAGCAGTTGCTGGTGGTGCCGCATACCCGGCCGCAGACCCGCGCCGATGAGTTCATCGGCACGCCGACGACCCTGTGGGCCGACTACTTCACGCCCGGCGGCATGCCGACCTTCGCCGCGCTGCCCTTCGACCACCCGCTGTATATCCTGTATTCCAGCGGCACCACCGGCGTGCCCAAGTGCATCGTCCACCGCGCCGGCGGCGTGCTGCTGCAGCACCTCAAGGAGCACGGCCTGCACAACGACCTCAAGGCCGACGATGTGCTGTTCTACTACACCACCTGTGGCTGGATGATGTGGAACTGGCTGGCCAGCGGGTTGGCGGTCGGCGCCACCCTGGTGCTGTATGACGGCTCGCCGTTTCACCCCGGGCCCGAGCGTCTGCTCGACCTGATCGACGCCGAAGGCATCCACGCCTTCGGCACCAGCCCCAAGTACCTCGCCGCCCTGGAGCAGGCCGCTGTGGAGCCTGCGAAATCCCATGGCCTGGGCAGCCTGCGCCTGATCCTTTGCACTGGCTCGCCGTTGTCGCCCCACAGCTACGACTATGTCTACGCCAAGGTAAAGGCCGACGTGTGCCTGGCCTCGATGTCCGGTGGCACCGATATCGTCGCCTGTTTCGTGGCCGGCAATCCGCTGCTGGCGGTGCGCCGTGGCCAGATCGCCGGCAAGGGCCTGGGCATGGCGGTGGAGGTCTGGGATGAACAACGCCAGCCGGTCAGCGGCGCGAAAGGCGAGCTGGTCTGTGTGCATCCCTTCCCCTCGATGCCGCTCGGTTTCTGGGGCGACGCTGACGGCCAACGCTACCGTGACGCGTATTTCAGCCAGTTCGACGGTGTCTGGTGCCAGGGCGACTACGCCGAGCAGGTGCCTGGCGGCGGGTTGATCATCCATGGTCGCTCCGACGCCGTGCTCAATCCCGGCGGCGTGCGTATCGGCACCGCCGAGATCTACCGCCAGGTGGAAAAGGTCGAGGAGGTGCTGGAAAGCGTGGCCATCGGCCAGGACTGGCATGACGATGTGCGCGTGGTGCTGTTCGTGCGCCTGCGCGACGGTCTGCAACTTGATGACGCGCTCAGCCTGCGTATCCGCCAGGTGATTCGCCAATTCACCACGCCGCGCCATGTGCCGGCGGTGATCGTCCAGGTCAGCGACATCCCGCGCACCCTCAGCGGCAAGCTGGTGGAACTGGCGATCCGCGACGTGGTGCATGGCCGGCCGGTGAAGAACACCGACGCCCTGGCCAACCCCGAGGCGCTGCAGCAGTTCGGCGACCGCCCGGAGTTACGCTGATGGCGACATCAGGCATAATGTCGCCCTTTTGCCCCGAAGCACAGGTAACCCCATGAAAGCCCAAGCCCGCCACATCCTGGTCAAGACCGCTGACGAAGCCGAAAAGCTCAAGCAGCGCATCGCCAACGGCGAGGCCTTCGACGTGCTGGCGAAGAAGTTCTCCACCTGCCCGTCCGGCAAGCGCGGCGGCGATCTGGGTGAAGTACGTCCGGGCCAGATGGTCGGCGCCATCGACCAGGTCATCTTCAAGAAGCCCCTGCGCGTGGTCCACGGGCCGATCAAGAGCAAGTTCGGCTATCACCTTGTGCAGACTTTCTATCGCGACTGAGCCTCGCTCTCGCGCCGTCTCTGCAACAACGAAGGCGACTGCTCGCCACTGGCGACCACGCGCTCCAAACCCTCCTGCACGCCAAGGCTGGCACTCTCCATGTCGGCCACCGCCTTGAGCATCGCTGCGGTATCGCCACTGGCATGGGCATCGATGGCGTCGAATGCGCAGCGGTGCACGGCGGCATGGGGCGCGTCGATGTCCTTGTACCCTGCAAGATGCGCATAGTGCAGGGCCCCATCCCCCTCGCGATACCACTTGCCCAGGCGGCAGTGGGTATGGTCGGTAAAGTCCGGGCCGCGCTCCTGCGAGACGCCGAACAACACCTTGTAGACGCGGAACTTGTAGATCAGGTGGTCGAGCTTGGCCAGCTCGCAGAAGCTGCGCAGCGCCGACACCGATGCCGATCCTTCGGCCACCGTCGACATGTCGAGCAACTGGCGCATGGTACTGGCCGCAGACTGGCCGACACCACTGTATGACGACGAATGCTCGGCCAGGCTGGCAATATGCCCACGGCTTTGCGCGCTGTCGGCACGAATGGCCGAGACCAGCGTGCCGATCTCGGCGGTGGCGTCGGCCGTGCGCCTGGCCAGGGTCCTGACCTCATCGGCCACCACGGCAAAGCCGCGCCCGGCATCACCCGCCCGCGCCGCCTCGATGGCCGCGTTCAGCGCGAGCAGGTTGGTCTGGTCCGCCACCTCGCGGATGATCTCCAGGACACCGCCGACCTTTTGGGCCTGATGATCGAGCCTGCCGACCTTCTCCGATGCCTCGCTGGAGGCATCGGCCAGCTGTTCGAGATTGGTCGCGATCGCGTCGATGCTGGCCTGGTTGCTGCTGGCGATGCCCTGGATGCGGATGGCGTACTGCCTCTCCTGCTCCATGCTGTGGGCGAGGCTGGCGAACGAGGTCTGGGTCATTTCCAGGGAATGCGAGAACGCCGAGAGGTTGCCGGCCAGGTGGGCGAGCACCTGGTTCTCTCGCGCCAGCTCCCCGGCCCTCGATTCCGCCTCGCGGGCGCGCTGCTCAGATGCCGCCAATTGTGAACGGGAATGCTCCAGGGCGACGTTCAACTCCTTGATCTGCGGGTCTTGCCGACCTGCCTTGCTCCACCACTTCACACCACGCTCCCGGGATAGACCCACCGCCTGTCACCCGGTGAAAAAGCTCCGGGCAGAAACATGGAAAGGTCTCAGCAAGTGCAACGCGCGGCAATACTCAGCTGCGATGGAAAACAGCGGGTCAGCGCCGGGCCGCCAGCAAGCCAAGCCCCGCGCACCCCAGCAGCGAGGCGCTGACCCGGTTGAACATGCGCCGTGGCCCGGGCCGTTCGAACCAACGCTGCAGGTAGGCGCCGAGCCCGGCATAGATGGCGATGGCCGCCCACTCCAGCAACAGGAACAGCACGCCCAAGCGCAGGAACTGTTCGCTGACCGGGGTGGCGCTGCCCACGGTGACGAACTGCGGCAGGAACGCGGTGAAGATCAGGATTGCCTTCGGATTGCCCGCCGCCACCCAGAACTCCTGGCGCGCCAGCTTCCAGGTGCCGCGAGGCTGCTCGCCGGCCACCGCCGCCTCACCGACCGGTGCGCGCCACAGCTGCCAGGCGATATAGAACAGGTACCCCGCGCCCAGCACCTTGATCGCCAGGAACAGGTACTCGCTGGTGTGCAGCACCACGGCCAGGCCCATGGCAGCCAGGGCGATCATGCCGCTGAAGGCGAGCAGACGCCCGGCACCGGCCACACAGGCGGTGCGCAGGCCATACCGGCTGGCATTGTGCAGGGACAGCAGGTTGTTGGGGCCCGGCGCCATGTTCAGGGCGAAACAGGCGGGGATGAACAGCAGCAGGCTCGACAGGTCCATTCTTGTTCTCCGGCAGGGACCGGCGCAGCGTCGCGCCTGGCGGGCAGGCGCGTCAAGCACAGTGGCGCGGCAAATGGCCGTAACAGCGGCCAGGCGCTAGACTGGCGCCCTCCGTCCTTCTCAAGGCACCTCGCCATGACCCGCCCGAGCAGCGAAATCTGGTACGACCCGGCCATGCCGTACGTCGAGAGCCGCCGCGCCTGTCATAGCCGCGCCTGCTACAAGGCCCATAGCCACCCGAGCTTTTCCATCGGCGCGGTGGATGCCGGGAGCAGCCGCTTCACTGGCGCCGCCAGCGGTGAGGAGCGCTTGACGCCGGGTACTCTGGTGTTCGTCCCGGCGCAGCGGGTGCATGCCTGCAACCCGCAACCGGGGCAGGCATGGAGCTACCAGATGCTGCACCTGGATGCCGAATGGCTGCGTAGGCTACGCCTCGAATCCGGCGTTGCCGCGGGCGAGCCCGGTGCCGTGGCCCGGGTCACTCGCTCGCAGGCGCTGTACCGGCAGTTCTGCGCGCTGAACAATTTGCTGTTTTCACCGGCGGCGGCGTTCGAGAAAGAGACGGCGCTGGTGGCCTTCATCGGCGAGCAGGATTTCTCCATGCACCCGGTCTTGCTGCCGGCGCCACCATTGCCGCCGTCGACACTGCGCGAACTGTTGGACCACGCCCAGGAGCAGGACTTGGCCGAACTGAGCCTGGAGCGCTTGGCGCGCCGGGCCGGCATGGGGCGTTACCAGTTGATCAGGGCGTTCAGCGCCGCCACCGGCATGACGCCTCACGCCTGCCTGCTCAACGCGCGGGTGAACAAGGCCCGCTGCCTGCTGCGCCAGGGGCGGCCGCTGGCGGAGGTGGCCTATAGCCTGGGCTTTGCCGACCAGAGCCACTTCCAGCGGGTGTTCAAGGCGCATGCCGGGTTGACACCAGGGGCCTACCGGGCGGCACTCAAGCACTGACATCACCGCACAACGGCCCCTGCAATAATCTTCAATACTCCACTCATCACCCGCAACAGACTGCGGCTACCTCCACCAGGAAGCCCGCCCCTCTGAACACTGTTCATGCTCGTCGCCACCGCCCACTTCCTCGCCCTGCTCTCGCCCGGCCCGGACTTTTTCCTGGTGGCCCGCACCTCGGCCAGCGCCGGCTGGCGGCTCGCCAGTGGCGCCTGTGCCGGCATCGCCCTGGCCAACGGCGTGTTCATCTGCGCGGCGTTTACCGGGGTGTCCTTTCTACGCGATGGCAGCCCCCTGTTCGTCACCCTCCAGCTGGGCGGCTGTGGCTACCTGCTGTACCTCGGCCAACTGTTCCTGCGCCATGCCGGGCAAGCAACCCTGGCGCACGGCGAGCCTGGCGTGGCAAGGTCTGCGCGTGGCTGGCTGAACAGTTTGGGCATGGGCTTCGCCTCGGGCATCCTCAACCCGAAGAACGCACTGTTCTATGCCAGCCTGGCGAGCATGATCGCCAGCAGCGGTAGCTGGGCCAAGCTGGGCTATGGCATCTGGATGTTCGGCATCGTCCTGGCCTGGGACCTGGCGGTTGCCGTGGCCATCGGCAACCCACGGGTACTGCGCCGCTTCGCCCGCGCCCTGCCCTGGCTCGAGCGCGTCTCGGGCTTGATGTTGATCCTGCTGGCCGGCGCTGTTCTCACGCACCTGGCCTGGCGCTGAGCGGCTCAAGGCCGTCCAGTTCGAGCAGGCTGAAGTGACCGCGGCTCCAGCCGCCGGTGTCCAGGTGCCAGACGTTGCCCAGCACCTTGATCTCCAGCACCGGTGTATGGCCTACCAGCAAGGCGCGCAGTCCCTTGACCGGGCGGCTGTCGCCCTCCTTGAGGCGCCGGCGCGACCACTGGCACACCTCGCGCACCTGCAGGTCATCCCCAGCCTGCAGGCTCGCGCACAGCTGCGCCCAGTCGTCGAACGGGCTGTCGGCATGTAGCAGGCCGATCGGCCCGCCCGCCGTGTCGACCTGCAAGGCAATCGGCAGGCGTTCGAACACCTCGACGAAACGCACCTGCTCGGCCTTTGGCAAATCGAGGAACCATCCGCCGCCGGCCGCCCGGTACATGTCCAGGTCGACCCGGCCGCCGCGCAGGTGGTTGACCGCCAGCGACTCATGGTTGCCCTGTACCGCATGGAACCAGGGCTCGGCCAGCCATTGCAGCGCCTGTGCGCTGGCCGGCCCACGGTCGACCAGGTCACCGACGCTGAACAAACGGTCGACCAGCGGATCGAAACCGACGGCCTCCAGGCATTCACGCAGGCGCTGGAAATGCCCATGGATATCGCCCACGGCCAGGTCACGGCCACGGCTGTTGGCGGCGATCCGCCTGAACGCAGTCATTGCATCATTCCTCTGCTTCTGCCCGGCTCCGGCGTAAAATAAGCGGGTAAACCGCCCGAACCCGGAGGTGCATCATGCGAACCACACTGGCCAGCGCCGTGCTGATGGTGCTGGCACTAGACAGCATGGCACAGGGCACCCCGACCGCGCAGGTCGAGGTGCGTTTCGAACATCCCGAGAAATTCCGCGATGCCCGCCTCGACAACCGGGCCTACACCCGCGGCGCCGACCCGCAGGTGATGAAAGCCCTCACCCAGCACCTGCAGAAACTCGGCCAGCGCTACTTGCGGCCCGGCCAGCAACTGCTCATCGACATCCGCGACATCGACCTGGCCGGCCAGTTCGAGCCTTGGCATAGCCAGGCCTACGATGTGCGCTTCATGCGCGAGGTCACCTGGCCCAGCATCGACCTCGACTACACCCTGCAGCAGCCTGGCCAGCCCGCGCTCAAGGCCCAGGAGCACCTGAGCGACAAGATGTACCTCAGCCGCCCCGGCCGCCTGGGCAACAACGACCGGCTGTATGCGGAGAAGGCCATGCTCGGCGACTGGTTCCGCCAGCGCTTCGCCCAGCCGCCGTCTTGAGCGTCATCCCGCCAGGCGGCGCAGGGCGATGGGCGCGATCAGCCGATGGAACGGCGCCACCGGCAGCATGTAAACGCGGCCCAGCCGGTTGTGCGTACGCACCACGGTGCTCACCAGCACCTCGCAACGGCCCTCGGCAGTCGGGCGTCGCATCAGGGCGATGTGCACGTCCAAATGCTGGTCGCGGTCGACCAGCAGCACCTCATCCTCGGTGTTGGCCACCAGGGTGAAAATTCCCACCCGTTCTCCGGGCTGGTAGCTGCCCGGAGAACGGGCCGGATCGATGGCGGTCAGGCGTCCCAGGTCCTTGAGGCCGAGCAGCGCGACCAGGCGGTTGCGCAGCACCATCAGCGTGTCGATCCAGCGGGGCATGCTCGACATCAGGCGCAGGAAGTGCGCCATGGCGGGCCGCCCGTCGTCCGCAAGTTCGATTGCCCGGCAATGGCGAAAACCTGCCTGTGCGGCATGCGCGGCGATCAGCGAGTCGGCGGGTATGGTGGCGGCGTGGGTCATTGTGTGTTCGTCCATGAAATCGACACATCGGTACTGGGAGGGAACGGCCGTCGATTGTATCCTCGACAGCCGACGACATGCCAAGGACGGATGCTCCATGAAGATCTGCGCAGTACAACTGGCCTTGATCAAAGGCGATCTGGCCGCCAACATCGCGCGCCATCTGCACGCCATCGAACAGGCCGCGGCCCTGGGCGCCGAACTGCTGGTGTTCCCCGAACTGTCCTTGACCGGCTACGAACCAACGCTGGCCCGGCAACTGGCCATGCCCGCCGACTCGCCGCAACTGGTACCGCTGCAAGCCGCGTGCGACCGCTTAGGCGTGACGGCGGCGGTCGGCCTGCCGCTGCCGAGCATGGCCGGCGTGCGCATCGGCATGCTGGTATTGCGCCCTAAGCTGGCGCCGCTGGTGTATGCCAAGCAGCGCCTGCATGACGACGAACTGGACTACTTCGTGCCCGGCAGCACCTCGCTGGTGTTCGCCGCCGGCAGCCACCAGGTGGCGCCGGCCATCTGCTATGAATCGATGTTCCTCGAGCACGCCGCGCACGCCCAGGCGCAGGGCGCCGACCTTTACCTGGTCAGCGTGGTCAAGACCGAGCAAGGCATCCGCGCAGGGGCCGCGCACTACCCGCGGGTTGCCCGGCAGCTGCGCATGCCGGTGATCATGAGCAACTGCGTCGGCGCCGCGGATACGTTCGTGGGGGCCGGGCAGTCCGCGGCCTGGGATGCCGAGGGCAACCTGCTGGCCTGCCTCGGTGATGCAGCGCCAGGCCTGCTGCTGCTCGACACGGCTACCGGTACTGCCCAGGCATGGCCGCTGGAGCTGTGCGCATGAAGTATGCGCTGGTGATCCTGGCCAGCTATGCCAGTGTCTGGTACCTGGTGGGCACCCTGATTCGCGGGCGCCTGGCCGATATCGCCGAAGGCCTGCGCCATCGCCCGGACGCCCCGCCTGCGGGGCAGTACCTGCGCGAAGTCGAAGCCCATGCCCGCCGTGCCCACCGCCACTACAGCCTGTTTGCCGGTACCTTGTTGGCACTGGTGTTGACGGCGTGCTGTGCCTGGCTCAGCTGACGCCTAAAAGTCCAGAGCCAGGCTCTGGCGCCCCTCCAGCGCGAGCAGGTACTGCTTGGCCGGCAAGCCACCGGCGAAACCGGTGAGGCTGCCCGATGCCCCGATCACCCGGTGGCAGGGCGCGATGATCGAGATCGGGTTGCGGCCGTTGGCTGCGCCCACCGCCCGAACCGCATCCGGCTTGCCGATCTGCCGGGCGATCTGGCCATAGCTGCGGGTCTCGCCGAAGGGAATGCTCAACAGCGCCGCCCACACTTCGCGTTGGAACGCGGTCCCGGCGAAGTCCAGGTCCAGCTCGAAGCGCTGGCGTTGCCCGGCGAAGTACTCGCCGAGCTGGCGGGCGGTCTCGCGCAGCACGCCGTGCTGGTCGTCGCGGTGCAGCTCGCCCAGGCGCACCCGGTTCTCCCGCTCGTGCTCCCACAGCACGGCGGCCAGCCGCTCGCCCCGCGCCACCAGGGTGAGGGTGCCGACAGGCGATTGCATGAGGGTGAAGGCACAGGACATGGCAGGCTCCGGCAGGATGACGATCGCTGCACTGTACCCATCGCGGCGCGGCCACGCATCCGCTTTCTTGCCCAGCCATCGCCACTGGCCAGCCCGCGGCGGCGCCCCGTACACTGAGGCGCCACTCGTTTTTCAAAGGACGGAAACACAGTGAACGACGCCTCGCCCGACATTGTCATCGAACGCTTTGCCGAGCAGCACCTGCACGGTATCACCGCGCTCTACAACGAACCCGCGGTGTGCCGCCAGGTGCTGCAGATGCCCTACCAGGGCGTCGAAGTGTGGCGCGAGCGCCTGGCCGCCTACCATGACCGACAAATTCGCCTGGTGGCGACGCACCAAGGCCAGGTGATCGGCAATATCGGCCTCGACCAGAGCACGCGCATCCGCCAGGCGCACCTGGGCGAACTGCTCATGGGCGTTGCCCAGGCCTGGCAAGGCAAGGGCGTCGGTTCGCGCCTGATGACGGCCATCCTCGACATTGCCGACAACTGGATGAACCTGCGCCGGGTCCAGCTCACCGTCTACGCCGACAACGAACCGGCACTGGCGCTGTATCGCAAGTTCGGTTTCGAGGTCGAAGGCCGGTTGCGCGACTATGGCGTGCGCGAGGGGGTGTTGGTCGATGCGCTGTGCATGGCGCGGCTGCGTCAGTCGTAGAACACCATGCCCGCATAAGGCTTCGCCCGGCAGGCCGCCAGCCGCGATTGCAGATCGCCGACATGGGCTTCGAGCTGGTGGCCATCCGGGTCGAGGAAGTACAGCGAGTCTCCCTCGCTGCTGTCCTGCTTCCACTGACGCACCCCAAGCTCGCGCAAGCGCTGGGCGAAGACCGCGAAGTCGCTCTGGCGGATGGAAAACGCGTAGTGCGTGTAGGTGCGCTGCAGGTCGCCCGCCTCTACCTGATCGGCCGACAGGCACAACCACAGCTCGCCCAGGCTCAGGTAGGCGCCTCGCTCCCACCGTGCACTGAGCCTGAAGCCCAGGACCTGCTGGTAGAACACGATGCTGTCGGCGAGGTTGGAAACGGCCAGGGTGAGATGGTTGAATCCGATCAACATGAGAGTCGTCCAAGATGACGTAGGGCAAGATCGCTTCGCGGGACGAGGCAAACGGCAGCGCCCCGTGAAACGGCGATCATACCCTCGAACACATCAGCGCGGCATCGAGCAACCGCCCCTTGTCATACCAGGCATCACGTTGATAGGCGGAGTATCGTTGCCGCCCAGGGGAGCCCTGGACCTTCACCAGGCCGTCGGCCTTGTTCGGATCAAGGCTGGCGACAAACAGCTCCAGGGTGTCCTGGTTCCGCACGATAAAGGTCGTCGCGTTTGCGGGAAGCTCGGCCTTGACGCAGTTCAGGTAGTCCGGCGGGGCTTTCGCCGTCACGCCGAAGGTGTTGTCGCGCCCGGCCCGGATATCGGGATCATGCGCGCAACCGGCCAGCAGCAGGCTGGCGGCCACTGCCATCATCAAGCGATTCATACAGACTCCAACCACCCCAGCAGGATGCCCTGGACAGAATCACACAGCTACCATCCTTTTTAATAGTCTGCTTACGATCTACAAGCCTAGCCTGGGGGTGACCGGCGCGGTATGCCGGTTCGCTATATCGCCTGGTTGGGCCGGTCGATCCGGTAGAGCGCATGCGGTCGCAACGGATCGCCTTCAGGCACCGTCACGTCGAGGAAGTCCTCCTTCGGATCCGAACGCATCCCCAGCCTCTGCATCAATGCCCTGGAGGGTGTGTTGATGCTGGAGGTGTAACCGATGACCTGGGGCAACCCAAGGGTCGACCAGGCGTAGGCCAGGCACGCGCTGGCCGCCTCCAATGCGTAGCCTTTGCGCCAGTGTTCACGCCCGAGGATCCAGCCGATTTCGACATGCGGGCCGCCCGGTATCTCGTCCCCGGTCGAGGACAAGCCAAGCCCGCCGACCAACGCGCCATCCGCCTTGCGCTCGACCGCGACAAAGCCGAAACCGTGCGCCTGCAGGTGCCGATCGCATTCGGCAAGCATCGTGCGGGTTTCAGCTGGCGTCAGTATTGCCGGGTAGTAGTAGCGCCTGACTTCGGGGTCGGCGTTGACGAGGGCAAAGGCTTCGATGTCCCGCTCGGCCCAAGGGCGCAGGACAAGACGTGGCGTGTCGATGAACATGGGTAAGACGCAGCTCCCTTCTGCCAGGCAGGACCGACATCGCCTTGCGATGCCTGCGAGGCATGGGAATCTAGCACATGCGCATTACCGCGGAACTCCGGTCAGCAACGGACCGGAGCCCGGACAGGTCAATCGATCGCGATCAAGCTTTGCCGAACACGTAGAAGCTCAGGTTGGCCGAGCTCTTGCCCGCGGCGAACAAACCGCGCAGGTTGCCCATCGAAACGCTGCGAATGTTGAAGGTCTCCTGGGTGGAGTAGCTGTCATCGATGCTGACGTACTGCAGGTTCTTGTCGCTGCCACCGGAATAGTCCAGGCGAACCATGAAGGTGCCCGCGCCGGCGGTGGTCCTGAGGATGAAGGATTTGTACTGCTGGATCTGCGCTTCGACGAAGTTCACGCCGGCCCGCTCACCTTCCTTGCTCTTTACCTCGCAACGCCCGCTGCTGAGGAAGGTATAGCCTGGAGGTACCTGAATATCGGCGGCCAGTTCTTCTTTGAAAGCCTGTTGCTGTGTCATGACTCATGCTCCTTATGAGTAGGATTTGCGTACAGCACTGATGAGTCTACAAGCGCCCGCCAAGTCGGCACCGCTGGCGGACAAGCGGAACACGCGAACGAGCACGCAAACAAAAACAGACACCCGAACGAATGCAATTTCCCTGATGCCCGATCTTTCGCGCAGACGGTTTTCCGGTAACTCTGTGTCCGGCCCCGGATCAGGGGACGTATCCCCAGGTGTGGGGATCAGGCACTGGCCTGCAGGAACACGAAAACCGCCACCACATCCACGGCCAGCACGGCGGCCACCACGAAGCTCATGAAATAGAGGTCATCCTGGAACATGTCTGCACTCCCGCCTGGTGGGTTTGCTTGACTCAAGCAACTCCCGTTCCAGCCTGCCCGATTCAGGATCATAGCCATTGGTCAGACATGGTGGGTCTATCGCGCAAACAGGCGCTTACTGATCACTCCGGCTCTACGCAAGGATGCCAATCGAGGTATGCCCCGATGAGACGCATCCAGAAAATCATCCAGCAGCGCCGTCGGCAGTTGCATGTGCACCTGCCGCCCAGCGAATTGAAGGCGTTGAGCCGTGACGATGGGCCCGGCACGACGGAACCGCTACGGCCGCCGCCGGAAATGCGTCAAACAACAAGAACCGATGCTAGGCTCCAGCGAACCTGGCCATCCAAGGTGGTGGAGATGAGCTTCGACTGGCACGCTGGACCTATCACCCGCACGACCCTGCTCGACAAGAACTACCGCAACACGCAGAAAGTCCGGCAGTTCCTGCTTGGTGAATGCGGCGCGGCGTTCAAGTTCGATCGGACCTTCATGGCATGGATCAAGAGTGGCGCCCCCTCCACCATGGGTGATGTCGCGGATGAATGGATGCGTACGCGCAGGTGAAGCCCGGCAGTTGATGATGCCTGCCGATCACCGTGGGATGTCTTTCAGACGAAAAAGCCCGTCAGATGGCGGGCTCTCTACCTGAGGCGCGGGATCAGTTTGTCTGAATGCCTTTGATCAACTGAAGACGCATCGGATAGCCCCCCGGCTCGTCCCACTGCCGTCCTTCACGTCTGGGCATCCTCCCCGTGCGAGCAGATCGGTTAATTTCCGGGACTGGAAAAAGCTATCGTAATACTTGCTTTAATTATTTCATGGTCTTAAATGCGTAGCACAACAACCGAAGCTGAAAAAAGCATGAGTTCTCTTTTAGCCCCACGAGCTAACCTAACTACTAATCATAAGTAGCAGTGGCAAGTCTGCAAATTCCAAATAGGGAGCCGACTCATGGAATCAACAACCAAAGGGACTTAAACTATGAAGCTCACGATCACCAATGGCGCAAGCACATCAGTTGACATTGCAGTGAGTACATGGCGTAACGACGGCAATGATAGCTACTATTCAATAGCTCAAGGGGAATTTGATACCTGGGACCGCAGCGACGCAAGAGGGTACTTGATGGCGGTAAAAATGAAATCCCAGGTAAAAACTTACTACATCTCCCAAACCAGCAAGATCGTTGTTGAAGACAACCTTGTGAAAGACCACGGCCAAACTATTAATCCGCTGTACGCAGTAAACAGCATGTAACACCAGTAGCAGTTGTCAACTGCAGAATGACTGGCATGCTACACAGTGCTAGTCATTCTGCATGAACGATTTCATTATATATATTCAAGCGGTGCTCGCCGCCACCTGCCAACCCGTTGCACAGTCGACTTCTCATGGCGTGCCCTCTGATCAGTGACCTGATCCAGCATGTGCTCACCATCACTGCCGATTACCGCTCGAATAAGAGTCTGAGCCGGTACCGGAAGAGAGTTTTCTCAGCAAGTCGCAGGGCTTCGTTCGCTCAGTTCGATGCGGTCCAGACGGCCAATTCATACCCATCAGGATCCGTGAAGTGGAAACGCTTCCCGCCCGGAAACGAAAACACCTCTCGGCTGATCTTTCCGCCCGCAGCCACTACTTTGCCTTGGGCATCAACGAGGTCGTCCGAATACAAGATGACCAGCGGGCCACCGGGCCTGACAGGCTCACCCGTGGTGAAACCGCCAGTGAGCCGGCCGTCGCTGAACTCGGTGTATGTGGGGCCGTAGTCGACGAAGCTCCAACCGAATACTGAGCCGTAAAACTCCTTGCTGCGCTTGATGTCACTGACGTTGAATTCGATATTGTCGATCTTACTATCTATTCCTCTGCTGCTCATTGGCACCTCCTTGTTAAGAGGTCGAACTCTACCACAGCCAAGCGATAGCCAAACCATGCGTCACATCAGTCAAAAATCACCATTGGAGCCAGCGCTGGATACTCGCTAGCGAGATCGTCCAAGCACTCTTTAAGCAATGCAGCGTCATCAGGCAGGCATTCCACTAACGATCTCCACCCCAGTAACCGCAGCTGACCTGGCATCTCTACCAATCCAGTGACTGCATCCCAAAAGGCATCCCAATTGCAGCCGTACCAATTCGGGAAACCTAGCGCCTCGCTTAGTGCAGCATGTAACTCCGCGGTGGAAGCGACTCCATTTAGGTCGACTGTCGCGGCACGTAAACTAGTCATTGCTGAAGCTCAGGGAAACGTTCGATATCGCCAGCATCCAAAAATCAAAGCAAGCAGTCAAATGCCGTCTCAAGAAGAAAACCACGCGCGGAAGGTCATCGGCTTTGATCGCTCACCGAAGGATATCTCCCTCCCATTTGGTCTACCCTTACCCTCCCCAACCACTCACATGAAGGGTGCGAAGATGCCCGACGATGAGAAGCGGAGATTTGCCGAGGCGCTGGAGCACTGGGCGGAGGCTTTGAATGCGATCCGCGCCCGGGACCGGGCCGAGGCCATTGCCCAGGTCGAAGAACGACGGAGCATGCACCTGATGCGGGCTTTCCACGCCAGCGCGCTATGGGAGCACTACGCGTGGAAGCGCCGGGGCCAGGGGTGAGCCCAGATGCAAAAAGCCCAGCGCGGGGGCTGGGCCTCGAGAGTCAGCGGCGCTCAGGAGCTCGACGGCGTCGATTCGACGTACGCCCGAATGCACTGCAACCAAACAGCTCTGGAGAAATCGTCACTATCCCTCAGCATTTCTTCGGGAGTTTTGCGCCGAGGGTAGGCTAATACCTGCTGAGCGAACATCTCTCGCATTTTGAGAGTTTCTTCGGATGGTTCCCCGGATTTGTCCTGCACGTACACCGGCGACTGATTAAACTGCCTGGCGTGCATCACCGCGCTAGCATCAATCGCCCAGGCATCGCAATGACGGGCTTCATTGCTCTCGAATTTGATCACTCCGTCTACTTTTTTCCATGCCAGCGCCGACGGGCTTCCCAGCACACAAGCTAGCGCCAACGATGCCGAAACGATCCTTGTAGACATGCCGATCCCCCCAAAAATCGGCGAGCCTATCATCACCCTGTCCACCCATCCACCCAGGACGGAAAGCCAGTGGAAGGATTGGATCCAGCCGTAGTGGCGTTGTGCCTCTGAACGACATTACAGAGTTTGGGGTCCAGTGACGCTGTTCAAAAAAGCTATGCAGCTGATCCGAAATGAAAGCAAGCGCCCATGGTCGGAGGTCAATAGCTGGGCACTAGCTCTGATAGGCGGGCCCAGTTTTCTAGTCGGCAGCTTCTACCTATGGAAAGTTAAAGAGGTTGCGCCAGACATCCTGCACGCTACAGAGCAAGTCGGGGTTACATCATTGGGGATCGCTGTTTATGGCATCGTAGGCGTGATGCTCATTGGTTCCTGGCATTTTCTGACTATTGCCAAACGTTGCTCTGAGGTACTCCGGCAGCGCCATTACAAGTAGTTCAAGCCCGGCCAAGCACCGGGCTTTCGCATCCCAAAGGACTATCGGATGGCTATCACCGAAATTGGCTGTATGGCCCATGCTCGCCGCAAGCTCTTCGACCTGTATGTGGCGAACATGTGTTCGTCGGACGCTTACCAAGTACCCGCTAAGGGGTAGTGTTCAATACGGCACTCATGGGGATGGCCATCGCCTTTACACGTCCCATCAAGATATCGGTAGTTGATGTGCATCAACTGGCCCTTTTGGGGCCACTGCCTGCGTGGGAGCGTGCTTTGGTAATCAGCAGTTTCCGGTACGAATGTGATAGTCGCCCCCGTTTCCGGGCATTCTGCAGTGGTCGATGCCTGGCTCACCTTCACGACCTGGGCCTGTAGCTTTGGATAGGGAAGCTTCAACACATCAGTGATATGTAGCTCCATGCGGCAAATTTGCCACTTCGATGCTTGTGCTGGCTGGCACATTACGAAGAAAAGAAAGGCAAATAGGGCGTAGCGAGTTGCACGGTAGTCCATTATTGGCCCTGCCTTGAATATTGATATCGGAGGCATTATCAGACGTGGACTCACCAAATCATAGGGCGATCCTGTCTCGCGCGCATTCAGCCAGGTCGATGCGCGCCCAAGCCATGAAAAGTGACTTCAGCGAACGCTTACGGTTGATACGCACGCCCGGCGCGACCTTGAAGCTTTTCCGTAACCGTAACGCCATGACTCGACTCCTTGAGGAAGGCAATGGGCCTTCATCCCCAAAGCCGCAGGGACCGCAATCCTGTCCACCCATCCACCCTGGACGGAAAGCCAGTACAAAAATTGGATCCAGGCAGGATAGCATTGGGCCACCAGCGACTAACGCTGGCAACCATTGAGGTAGCGTGTGCTATGCGGATCAAGCGTGAACACGAGCTTCCGCTCGTGAACTACATCAAAGCTCATAAAGGCTTCAAACTCGAAAAGCCTATCGACTATGGGGTTCAGTACACCGTGAGCGATGTGGTGCTGAATTTTCATTACTCGGAGAAAGACAAAACCACCTTCTCTCTGACTATTCAAAATAAGACTGCTGATCCGGAGTTCGCTCAGCTGATCGAAAACTTCGCGAACGGCCTCACCGTCTGACCAACTGGCCAGGCTAAGCCCCGGTCCGCTGCCGGAAAGCCCATGGACTGGGGCATCTACGACCTAGGAAGTCAAATACAAACTGTAGATCAGCGCCTTCAGGCGCTAGAGCAGAATATGAACAGCGTCCCATTCGCCGTGCTCAATGCCCTGCTGGCAGTCGTTACCGCTCTCAACAAACAGAGCTCCATCGATAAGGCAGCGCTTAGGCACGAACTTGAGGAGCTGAAGTCGATTACGATCGAGAACCGCAATGCTGCTGCCTACAAAGACATCATTTCCCTGGTTCAGTCGCGGATTTCGTAACTGCTTTATCGGCGCCTACAGTAGTAGGCGCCCCTAGGCCGAAGCCCGCAGCTGCCTTTTGGCCGTTGCTCAGTGCGACGACTATCAGTTTCATGCCCTTCTCCTGCGGCCTGGCCGCGTCAGTCGTTGCCCTACTCCGCCGCTTCAGCCATCACGGCCAGAGCTTCGTGTTCCATGATGGGGAGGTCGGGGAAAATTTCGGTGAGCTCTCGGCGCTTGATTCCGAGCATCGACGCGACTGCGGGGATGGCGGTGCAGTCCAAACCCGAAGGTCCGCCCTGCCCCAAGCGCCACTGTGTGCCCAGTGCCTCGAATACTCAAGCACCCGGCCAAACCTCCACCTCTTCCTCAGAAGTGTCGGCCAGGGTTAGGCCAATGGCCGCAAGCTGCTCGGCGGAAGGGCCGCGCTCGTAAAGTGCCCGCGCCGCCGCCCTCAGTTTCCCAAGCGGGCCGGGTTGTAGGCCGCCTGGTAGGCGTCGGTCACTGCCTTCGGCGCGCCGGTGCAGGTGCGCACGAGTTCGACGATTGCCTCCTGGCTGAACTCGTCCTCAAGATCCCAGCCGGTGATGATCTCGCCCAGCTGCTCGGCCTGCAGGGTGATTTCACCAGCGGTGACCTCCTCCCAGCTCACGCCATTCTTCTGGGCTTCCTGGCCCCGGACAAGCTGCGCGCATTCCACATCGAGAACGACGCCAGCGACGTCATCGACCAAGTGCAGGGCTGCATGTGGATCACCGGCCGGAAATGGTGGCACATCGGGATGTACTGCCCTCTCCTCAAGCCTGTCGGCCGCCAGCTCTGGTGGCGCGAGTTCAAGCGCGACGATGACTACATCGAGCAGCTGGAGCAGGACCTTTGGGAGTTCAAGCTGCTCGTTGATGGATACGAGAAACAACTCAGGAGCAAAGCAGCATGAGGGGCGTCAACAAAGTCATCCTGGTCGGCACCTGCGGCCAGGACCCCGAGGTTCGCTACCTGCCTAACGGTAACGCTGTCACCAACCTGAGCCTGGCCACCAGCGAGGCCTGGACCGACAAGCAGACCGGCCAGAAGGTAGAGAAGACCGAATGGCACCGCGTGGTGCTGTTCGGTAAGGTCGCAGAGATTGCCGGCGAATATCTGCGCAAGGGTTCCCAGTGCTACATCGAAGGCAAGCTCAAGACCCGCGAATGGGAAAGGGACGGCATCAAGCGGTACAGCACCGAGGTGCACGTCGATATCAACGGCACGATGCAGATGCTGGGCGGCAGGCCGGACAGCCAGGGCGGCGGAGAGCAACAACAGCGCAATCCACAGCAGCAACGACAACAGCCCCGCCTGCAGCACAGCTACAACCGGAATGACAACTACGGGCAGCAGAGTCAGCAGTCCGCGCCGCCGGACAACTTAGACGACGATATCCCGTTCGCGCCGCTCCACCACCTTGCAGGTACATAGCCATGTTCCCGCGCAAACCCAAGCAGATTTACGCGACCCTACTACCAGGGCCGCACCGCCAAGGCCTCCAGTCGATGCCGCCTGGCCTAACCATACCCAGAAATGACGATCGACAGCGCCTGATGGCTTGCCGGCTGGCATGACTGCGACATGGAGCTATCCAGTGAACCGAAAGATCCTGCGCTCGCTGCAGCTGCATAGGCGCCGCGACCAGTTCAACTTGCCGCCCAGCGGATTGAAGGAGGTGCTGCATGGCGATGACGCCACAAGAGCGCGACGAAAAGCGCAAGAAGAAAGAGGCAAGGGCCGGTATTGAGGATCTGCGGATGAAGGCCGGTCGAGGCACCCGCCAGGCCCTTGCCGAGATCATGCAATGGGCCGAGGTTGAGGAAAACGGCGAGGCCATGACCCTGCTCATCCACCGCATCCATGAATTAGGACCTGAAGCGGCTCGCCACTTCCTCAGTGCGCCGCGCCACGAAATATCCATTTCAAATGTTGTGGCGCGGGAGCTTGATCAGTTCTGCATCGGTCGCGAGTTGCGCGCACCGGACCTGATGCTGGGCGATGACCCGGACGACTCCGGCGTACAGGTCATAAAGCAAATGCTGCCCGTCTAATAATTACAAACTAATCATTCATGAGTCAGGGTGGCCTAATCAAATAGGATTGATCCGATATAAGATGTTGCCACCGAGCGTCCAGAAAACGCCATCACCGACACGGCCAACATACTCATTGTCCGTATCATATAGGCACCCTGTTTCGTCGAATTTATAGACGACCTCGCCATTAAGGCGTACGCACTTCTCAAAAATGATCGTCCCGATAAGCTCCCCGTTCTCTCGTTCAACCCGATATCTACCCTTGCTGTAGTCAATTGGCATGCACGCTCTCCTCTGGCTGCTGATTGGGCCGGCAAGTTGAACACAATACGAACCTTGGTAGCCACCATGCCGCCACCAGCACGGAGGCGGCACGGGCGTATCATGGAGGAGTGATCACAAAGGAGACTGCTGCCTGATCAAACCTGCAAGAAGATCGTCATGTAGGAGGGAGGCACGCTTTTTTGCAAGCTCAGCAGTTGGGTATGTCCATTTCGAATCCGCTCCCGGACCTGATATCAGATAACCGACCACCTCAAGCCTTCCGGATGAAAGCGCCTTCCTGGCCTCCACCACTTGGTAGCGCCCGATTTTAGCTACGACCAGACCTTGCTCGAACATTTCGACCTCCATTTCGGTTACGGCTCGATCACAACAGGCCGTAATACCTCATACACCATCAAAATGCCATATCTCTGTAACAATTTCAGAGGGCGGCGCATGCATGGAGAAAGCCATGATCGAAGCCACCGAGGAGCAGCTCGGCCTGCTCTGGCACACCCTGGGCCTGTGCGCTGAGCGCACGGAGCGTCGCAGCATCACCCGCAACCACTTCCTCACCAGCCCCGGCTACGACGACTCGAACAACCTGGATGTGCTGGTGGCTGCCGACCTGATGACCTGCGGCAAGGCTCCGGCCTTCTGCTCCGAGGACGAGGTGGTGTATCGCGCCACGGACGAGGGCAAGCAGTTCGCCCTGGACAAGCTGCCACCGCCCCCTCCACCGGCCAAGCGAACCAGGTTCGACGAGTACCTGGACGATTGCGAGTGCTACGACGGCTTCGCTCATTTCCTGGGCATCAACATGCCGCAATATCAGCAGCGCGGTAGCTGGGGTAAGTGGGAATACCGCATGGTTCGCTACCCCCGGGGCAGCTCGTACCGCCAGTATCGGCGCCACTACGACTTCGAGCGCTGGTCTGTCTACGAGCCGCTCGAGGTCGCCGGTGAATGGGCTCTGACCATGAAGGAAGCCAAGGCGAGCTACAAAGAAGCACTCAAGAAGTTCCGCGCCCGCCCCAAGCTCCCGGCCAACGACTTCGAACGTCTCTACTCCGCCTGACCCTCCGGCGCTGCCCGCCAGCGCCTTTCCCTATTCAACGATAACGCCGACCCGGCGAGGGCGAAACTAGAACCAACTCAGGCATTTCTTCCTAGATAAATTTATGAGGGCGCATTGCAGAACATTAGCGTAAGGACGAGCAGCAGAAACATATTCGTGAGCATCGTGTGATGATGAGTCTTCTATTAGCTCGAATAGCTTCTCTTGTAAGCCGAGCCAACATGCAGCGGTTTCTGCGAAGTCTCTTTCCGTAAAAAGCATCTCCAGCATTGTCATGTCGGAGGCCAGTTCGTACCGCGCTACAGGCCAATTCCGATCAAGCTGATCCTTTTCATGTATTGTGAGCCCATGGATCTGATGCTCTCCATTTACCTCGCTGTCGAGGAATCTATGGATCAGATCTGCCTTCTTGAGAGCCGACCCTATTCGCTCATAGCGCTCGCTCCAGAGCTTTTCCCGTTTAGTTCGAACGATTGCGAAGTACGCTCCCACTGCGGCGCCGAGAATAGCCAAAACCAGCGGGATCCAGAACGTGACCATCAAAGCTCTCCTTGGGCTGTTAGATGGACAGTCAATACCTCACTTTCTTTTTACACGCCACCCCGGTGAGGGCGGCGCCTGCACGCAAGGACCACAACATGACCGAACAACAGTACGACGAGAGCAAGCTTGAGCGGGTCATCCGCAAGATCAAACGCTGCTTGGCCCTCTCGAAAAGCTCGAATGAAACCGAGGCGGCCACAGCGATGCGCCAGGCCCAGGCCTTGATGAGAGAATACCGCCTCACTGAGATCGATGTGCGCGTCAGCGACGTAGGCGAGGTCGAATCGGACAGTTCAAGAGCCAAACGCCGCCCGACCTGGGCTCGAGACTTAGGCTCGATTGTTGGGGACGCCTTCGGAGTCAGGTCATTCTCCCGACGCCAGTGGTGTGCGTCGACGCGTAGAGTCATCGAACGAGAGCTGTATGTGGGTGTGAATCCGGCGCCCCAAATCGCGATGTATGCCTATGAGGCGCTAATGACCAAGCTGACGATTGCCAGGCGCGAGTACGTGTCCCAAGTACGAGCAGGAAAGCAACGCAGCGATTATTCGCCAGAAACGGCAGGAGACCATTTTGCGCTGGCCTGGGTGTCAGCTGTGCATCAAAAGATCCACGAACTTGTGCCGCGTGGCGAAGAGGATCCCGCTATCGGCCAGCATTCCAGCGGGCAAGACCTGATAGCGGTCGAAGTGCAGGACAAAGCGTTAATCGAACAATTCTTGGCAGGCCGCGAGATAGGAAAGGCTCGAAAGGCGCGAGAGGTGGAGCTCGATCTCAATGCGCAGATTGCCGGGTTGATGGCTGGCGAGCGTGTGGAGCTGAATTCAGTCATGGCGCACGGTGGCCAGGAGCAGCTAAGGCTGGGCGGCGCAAGACCATGAATCCTTACCAGATCACAGGGTCGGCGCAGATTGGAGTCAGTGGTGGCCGCACCAGTGGGCACATGCCCTGAAAAATCCTTTCAGCCCAAAACGGCAAGCACACAGGATATGTGCCCGCCTTCTTGTTCCAGAACACCAGCGAGGAGCGGGAGGAGGTGCTGATCCTCGTCAACGCCATGGCCTAGCACTGGGGGAGTAAATATCGTCTGAATGGGGCGGCGCCGGGTTTACGGCTGGTGCCAATGTCGAGCCCAGGTAGCGCATGACCGGGTGCACACGGGCTGCAGCGCTTCGGCGGCGGGTTGTCATGCCGGATGCGGCAAAGGTTTACGGCATACCTACCCGCCGATCGAGCTTTGATAGTGATGGCCGCTGACGAACAGGCAAACACTCAAGATTCAGGTGGAAAAAAATAAAACTCCATTGCTGGACATGGAAAGTGTCCACTGGTGAGGTCAACGATGCCCCATTTTTTGAGCGCGGCACGAGCATGGGGACTTTCGAACGCGGTAGTCATTATAATCGCACATTCGCTCGGATATATGGTGTCCCGCAAAATTTCTGCATAGCTCTTTCGTTTATCTATATTAATTTTTGACTCTTCGACAAATGTCAAAATCCTCACTGCGCGCTGCGCAAGTATAATTACCAAAGGCTTATCCGTAACAGAAGATGTGTGCTTTCTCGCCTCATCCAACTGATTTTCTTTAGGGAGTTCCGCAAATTCCTGATAGCGCCCCCACAACTCCGAAGAGAGCTTATCACCCTCTGAAATACCGTCTACAACCTCCCTGAAATGCTTCTCACAGTGCGACTCAAGCTGCGCAAGAAGTTGAAAGAATGTGCTTTCAAACTTCTCTATCTCTAATATCTCTTGTTGAGCCCTCATAAACTCCCGAGTTTTCCGAGACTCTAGAGTTTGAATCCTAGTAGTGCGTAGTAACACCAGTAGAGCGAGAAAGCTCAGCACCGGATTGGTTAAGCCACCGATAAAGTCTCCAATTTGCCCGATATCCTGCGGGATTTTCGGGGAGTTTTCCCCAAAGCACACAAAGAGCGAAACAATGACAAAAACAAAAACAAGCGCAACCCATGCAATAAACCCCGTATCGAGCGGTTGCACATCTTCTCTTGAATCGCTGCTTCTTAACTTCAACCAAAAATATAGCGATAGTCCCGCGAGCAGAATCACAATCACTAGCAACCCGTTAACCATATCCATTTCAAGCCCCCAAGAATGGCTAAAGGCTATCACGAACACGCTACCGCTCAAATTCCCTTCCCCTTTCCACCACCCCACGGTAATGAATACGCACCCTATAGGTATGCCCATGCCCACAGAAAACCGATCCAGCAACACAGAGATGGTCAGCGAACTGCTGCCATGCCCCTTCTGCGGCCAGCAGGACTTCCTCATCGAGCGCCTAGACAGCGACGCTTCAGTAGTGATCTGCCAAGGCCTGACCGGTCCGCATGGGGCCTGCCTGGCCCGTGGCCCGGTGGGCGTGGCGCAGGATGAAGGCGAAGAGCAGCCAGGCCGCGACAAGGCGGTCGAGCTGTGGAATTCGAGAGCCGAGCGCGCCGCCCGCTCGATCCCTGATGGCTACTGCCTCATGCCCAGGGCGCTCACGGCAGAAAATGGCGCCAAAGCCATGCTGCTTGGTGAGCTCAAACTGGAAGTTACCCAAGAATGCCCGGAGTGCCGCGAACTGGATGAGCCGCAAGAAGGCTGCGATATGTGTGATGGCGAAGGCGAGTATGGCCAGCGCCACGTGATCCCGTGGGACAAGATCAAGTTCATCTACAGCGCGGCCGTGAAGGGTCTCGCACTCAAGCCTGGAGCCACCAGCAAGACGCCCTGACTGTAAGAGCACATTTGTACTCCATCCAGCTGTAACCCCTCTCCCTCTACTTGGCGAGTCGCGATCCTCTCCTCGGCAGGGGCTGTCTCGCTTGAACGGGTATCGCCGGAAAGGTGGTTGCAACCCATTCCTTCGCATGTTGCAGCGCCCATGCCATAGCCACACTCATCGTCTGCCCCTTGCAGTCGTCATAGCCCTCTTCAAGCAGCATTTCACCCTTCTCTTTGTAGATACCGAAGAAGAGCTGGGTAACCCCGAGAGGTGAAGTGCGTACTTGTACATTGATCAGGGTGCCGCAGAACAGACGCTCATCGCAGTTGCGGAAATGCAGCTGCGGATCGGCCCAATCCCAGTACACCTTCCCGCGATTACGCATGGTTGGGCCTTCGATAAGAATGGAAAGTTGACGGAACGGTCAGCGTATAGAAGTTCCTTCACTTCTCCAGAAATAAATTGAAACGGTTACGAACTTTCACAAATTGCCGCGATATGGCGGCCAAGGAGCCCGCATGCCTGCAAAACAGTATCCGCTGGACGTGCAAAGCGTCGGCAGCGACATGTACATCGCGATGAGCAAAGGCCACCACGATATTGAGGAGTTTATGAAGGCGGCGGTTGCCGAGCATCCTGGCTTGTCGCTTGGAGGGCCAGCGCATGTCTGGGTAAAGACCACGCCAGGTAACGGCACTTACGACTGCATGTACAACATCGTCCAACAGGGTGTTCGTGGAGCATGGCCGGCGACCTACTGCTGGGAGTTCGGCGAGGACTACAAGCGCTACAACGCCGAGGTGCAGCCATGACCCGCCTCGCCCTCTGCCTGCTGCTCCTGGCCACCGGCGCCAGCGCAACCGAGAACGTCATCGACGTGCAGCACGACAGCCAGCGCGGCGTCACCTGCTACCTGCTGAATGGCGTCGGCATCAGTTGCATCCCCGACAGCCAGATGCAGGCCGGCAACGAGCGCCAGCTCTCCCCGCACGAAACCCAACCCGAACCTACACCTGCTGCCGCGCCGGCGGCATGGAATGATGAGAGGTATCAGCTGTGACGAAAGCAGAAAAGATGCGCGAGCAGTTCGAGGCCTGGCACCGCAGCGTGGTAAACGGCGAGCCTCCTCACGAGAAGTACAACAACGGCGACTACATCAGCCCGCACGTTCAGCGGTACTGGCTTGGCTGGCAGGCCTCCCGCGAGGCCGTGGTGGTGAGCTGCCGAAGTTTGACGACTACCCGGCCAGCATGGAGCGCGATATGCGTGAATCGCTGCGTTCCGCGATCGAGGCCCAGGGCCTGAAGGCGGCTCCATGACCTGCACCTGCCCATCCGGCAACGGCTCACTGCGCTGGCCGTGCCCGGTTCATCCGCCGAAGGAGGTCCAACCATGACCGTGATCCTGCCCCTCGCCTACATGGCCTACCTGATATGGAAGGCGCCGCGATGATTCCTCAAACAGGCTGGCTACGGCGCCAGCTCGAGTCGGCGCTGATCCTGCTGGCCGCCTGGATCCTGGGCGGTCGCAACGTCACCAGGTCCGGGGTCGTCTCGCGCCGTGACAACAACGAGATGTTCGAGATGGATGGCGACCTACGCGCCATTGCCCGCCGCATCCGCAAGCAGTACAGCGGGTAACCCCTCCCCCAACTACTCAAGCCCGCCGACATGCGCGGGCATGGAGAGCTATTGCCATGATCATCGACGACGTCATGACGGACATAATCACGCTCCACGGCCTGGGCTTCGTCCAGGTCCAGCTGCAGGGCGACCAGCGTCTGCATGTGTGGCACCCGGAGTTGCCGCGCAGGGATTGCTTCGAGCACTCGGCCATCCATGACCACCGGTTCAGCTTCGTATCCCGGGTACTGGTCGGCACCCAGGTCAACCACTGCTACAAGGCGCACACCAGCGCAGAAGGTGAGTTCGTGCTGTACCTGCATGAGGGCAAGCGCCAGGCCGGCGGCGGGCGACCGTGGACGCCAGATGGCCGCGCCGACATGGAGCACCAGTACACCGAGTTCATCGGCGCAGGCAGCGAGTACGTGTCTCTCGCCTACGACTATCACCGGACCGAGCCAGGTGGCGACGGCCGGGTCGCGACGATCATGCGCAAGACGGATGAGCATCCAGCGGGCGCGCATTCCACCTGCCGCTTCGGCATCCAGCCGGACACGAACTTCGACCGCTACCAATGGCCCGCAGCCCGGCTCTGGGAAGTCGTGCGCGAAGTGCTACTGGCCTGACCACCAACCTGCCGCCACCGGCGGCGTGGAGACCAACATGCATTTAAGGAAGAAGCCAGGCGATGAACACGCCGGGCAGGAACAGGCCGTTGCCCAGGAAATGGACAAGGTGACGGAGGAAAGGATGGCCGAACTGCTGGGGATCACGCTGCGAGCGCTCCAGACCAGGCGCCAGCGGGGGAAAATCCCCGAAGGCGTCTGGAACAAGAACGGCCGCAACATCATGTACAGCAGATGGAGATATGAGGAATGGCTCGAAAGCCTGTGGGTCTGCCCCCTGGAATTGAAATCCGAGGAGACTCGCTCCGAATCCGTTTCACTTGGAACGGTGAGCGTCGCGGTGAAACCCTCGCCCATCCCCCGACGGCGCAGGGCATCCGCGCTGCCAGCCGTGTACGTGATCAAGTAGTCAACCTGATCCGCCACAACCTGCTGGATGAGGAGAAGTACGCAGAGATCTTCCCGGGCTCGGAGGTGGCCAAGCGCTCCGCCGAGACCATACCGAGCCTGGGTGACTACTCGCAGATGTGGCTCAACAGCCGGCACATCGTGAAGGGAACTCGCGACAACTACGTCAGCACCTTAAATCTGTACTGGATGCCATACCTGGGTCTACGCCGAATCGACATGATCACACCGACGATGCTGCGGGGAGTCATCTCGCAAATTCAGTGGACTTCGGCCGGCGTTAAGCGCAATGCGATCATCAAGCTGGCCAGCATTTTCAAGACAGCCGTGCTTGACGGCCTGATCACCAAGAACCCAACGGCCTCGCTCGACAAGCCAACGGCGGTGAAAAAGGTAGTTGATCCTTACACCCGCGCTGAAGCGGAGGCGATCATCGAGCATCTCTATGCTACGTGCCAGAAGTACGCGCAGATCTATGCCGCCTTCTTCGAGTTCAGCTTCTTCACCGGCGTGCGCCCTGGTGAGGCAATGGGTCTGCAATGGCAGGACATCAACATCGAGGAGCGCACAGCAACAATCCAGCGCATAATCGTTGATCGCCAGCCTGCAGACAGGACGAAGACAAAATATCACCGGGTGGTGCTGCTGAATGACCGAGCGCTCAACGCCTTAAGACAAGCGCAGCGCCTGGCCGACTTGAGGCGGATGGCTTCGAAGTCGGCCTACCCTACAAGCCCATTTGTGTTCCAGCCGAGCAAAGGTGGGCTGTGGATCAACGAACCAAGTGTTACAATCCGCCACTTCAAATCAGCGCTCAAGGCGCTGGACATCCGTGAACGCCGGCAGTACGACACCCGCCACACCTACGCAACCATGTGCCTGATGGCTGGGATGAACCCCGCGTTCATCGCGAACCAGCTCGGCCATAGCGTCGAGATGTTGCTCTCTACCTACGCGAAATGGATCAGCTCCTCCTCGGACTGGAGGGAGCTGGAGAAGCTGCCGCCCCGAGTCGAATTGGCCCAAAATTGGCCCAAAACTGACGAGAGGGCCTAAATACACCTCTGGAACCCCCGCAGGACAAGCACTTGATTTC